>ERZ1066118.49-NODE-49-length-138188-cov-13.948586_pt1 | contig 138188 bp, 128 predicted proteins | sample MGYA00382765_ERZ1066118 | MGnify/ENA primary metagenome ERZ1066118 (study PRJEB33369, sample SAMEA5778348) | biofilm metagenome | biome: Industrial cooling water; feature: Water cooling tower basin; material: Biofilm | place: United Arab Emirates | collected... | reverse complement strand
TTGCCCGTGGCGTCGTTGGAATGCAACCGCTGAGGGCAACCGCAAGGGTTGCCCCCGCGCGGCGTCCGCTACGAGTTCTCGTTTGCAACCTTCTTCACCCGTCACCAACCCATGAACCCCAAATCCATCCTCTTCGCCTTAACCCTGATGAGCGGCCTCCCTACGCTTGCCCAGACCAAAATCATCCGCCTCTACGACGGTCCCGCGCCGGGTTCGGAAAGCTGGACCCACAAAGAAGCCGAAAACAACGCCAACCTCTGGAACACCCGCGTGGTGTACAACGTGACCGACCCGACGCTGACGGTGTTCCAGCCCACGGCGGGCACGGCCAACGGCACGGCGGTGGTGATTTGCCCCGGCGGCGGTTTCCAGGCGCTTTCCATCGACAGCGAAGGATTCGACGTGGCCAAGTACCTCACGGGCCGGGGCGTGACGTGTTTCGTGCTGAAATACCGCCTCGTCGAAAGCAAAACCACCGACCCCGCCCGCGAAATCATGGCCGCCGGGGCGGGCCACGAAGCCAAAGCGAAGGCCGTCATCCCACTCGCCCAGGCCGACGGGCTGAAGGCGATGGCCTACGTGCGCCAGCACGCCGCCGAGTACGGCCTCGACCCCAAGCGCATCGGCATCATGGGCTTTTCGGCGGGGGGCACGGTGACGGGTTCGGTGGCCTTCAACTACACCCCTGACACGCGGCCCGATTTCGTCGCGCCGATCTATCTACAATACGAGTGGGTGCCGGGCAAGGGCAACTTGCCCGCCGACGCGCCCCCGGCGTTCATCCTCGCCGCCACCGACGACCAACTCGGCCTCGCCCCGCACAGCGTGAAGCTCTACACCGATTGGGTAGCAGCGAAAAAACCCGCCGAGCTGCACCTGTACTCGAAGGGCGGCCACGGCTTCGGGATGCGCACCCAAAACCTGCCCTCCGACCGCTGGATTGCGCTCTTCGCCGACTGGCTGGATGCGCAGGGATTTTTGAAGAAACTGAATTGATTCCACCCGGGGTCGGCCGCACAAATCCATTTTCAGCCCACGGATTCATCCGTGGGGAACGAGGAGACGCCTGTGGTTTTCAACGGTTTTAACCGTTTTGCCGCCTTTCAATCCTTGCCCGTTTGTTCACACCCAAACCTCTGAACCAACTGATGAAAACTTCCTGCTTACTCCGCACCGCCGGGCTTCTGCTGCTGACCTCCGGCGCGGTCGTTGCCCAAATGCCCCAGCGCACGCCGACGCCCAACGACACGCTCCGTTCGCCCCAGGTGCTGCCCGGCAACCGCGTGGCCATCCAGATTTACGCCCCCAAAGCCAGCGAAGTGACCGTTTCCGGCGATTTTCTGGCGGGCCGCCCGGCGGAAAAACTGGTTAAGGCCGAGAATGGCGTGTGGTCCACCACCGTCGGCCCGCTACGCCCGGATTACTACACCTACACGCTCACGGTGGACGGCGTCCGCACCGCCGACCCGAAAAACCCCGTCATCAAGCAGGGCATCGCCAGCCTCGAAAACGTGATGGTGGTGCCCGGCCCCGAAACGGCGTTTCAGGACAACCGCCCCGTGCCCCACGGCGAACTCCGCCAGGTGTGGTACGACTCGAAAACCCTCGGCCAACCCCGCCGGATGCACGTGTACACGCCGCCGGGCTACGACAAAAGCACCGCGAAATACCCCGTGTTCTACCTCCTCCACGGCGGGGGCGATGACGACTCCGGCTGGCCCACCATCGGCCGCGCCGGGTTCATCCTCGACAACCTGCTGGCGGCGGGCAAGGCCAAACCGATGGTGGTCGTGATGACCAACGGCAGCATGCCTCCCGCGCCCGGTGTACCGATGGCCCAGGGCATGAACCGGATGCGCGACCTGTTCGCCAGCGAACTGACGAAAGACGTGATGCCTTTGGTCGAAAAAAATTACCGCGTGCTGACCAACCGCGAGAACCGGGCCATCGCCGGGCTGTCGATGGGCGGGTTTCAAACGCTCGACCTGACCCTCTCGCACCCCGACTTGTTCGACTACGTCGGCGTGATGAGTTCGGGGTTTTTCGGCCAGAGCATCGACGACGCCCCGACCCGCTACGCCACGGCGCTGAACGACGCCGGTTTCAACAAAAAGAAAAAGCTGTTCTGGGTCGCCATCGGCAAGGACGATTTCGTGATGGACGCCAACAAAAAAACGCTGGCCCTGCTCGACAAAAGCAGCATCAGGTACCAGTACCACGAAACCGACGGCGGCCACACGTGGATCAACTGGCGGCAGTATTTGAATGCGTTCGTGCCGATGTTGTTTCGGTAGGAAAAGCCAATCGCTTTCAGGCTGGGCGCTCGCGGTCACGGATGCGCGGGAAAAGTTCAGGCCAAGTTTGTCGTTCCACGCCCCCAACTCGTCCAAACCAGCCGCCCCAGGGCACCGATAAGCAGCAACGCCGTGGCCCCCGGCAGCGCGAACGTGAACAGCAGCACGTACACGTCGAGCAGCGAAACGCCCAGCGCCCAGGCCAGTTTCACGCACAGCACCACGCAGGCGCTGAACACCATCGCTACCTGCGCCGGTAAGGCCCAGACCGCCGCCACCAGCGCCTGCGAAAGGAGAAAAAGCCAGAACAGCGCGTGCACCGCCCAATGGTACCGCCGGGCGATGCGCCGGAAACCGGTGAGCAGGTAGTACCCCAGCACCGCCCAGAGTAGCGTCAGCCCGAACACGTACACTGCCACGTTGGCCTGTTGGTAATTGCTGCTTTTGGGGTTGAGCAGCAGGGTTTGCCACCGCACCGGACCATACCAGGCCATAAAGCGCTTGGGGTGGGTGCAGGCGTGGGTTTCGCAGTAGTACGTGCAGCGGGCGGGATCGTGGCGGTAGAGGTAGGGCACGTAGCCGGGGTGCGCCGCGTAAAACTCCCCGACGCGAAACGTGGGCACGTCGGGGTCAACCTCGAACGTGAACACCAGCAACAGCAGGCCGACGTTGAGGGCGACGAGGTAGCCGAGCAGGAGGCGGGGGAGGTGGTGGGACACGGAGAGGGAATTTCGGACTTACTAACGCAGAAGTTGGGGAAACGTTGCAGCAGACTGGCGCGGGTTACAAACCCACGGTGTTAAGGTTCGGAGTTGCAAACTCCGAACAACGAGCGTGAGAATTTAATGTGAATCTTGCTCCTTTAAGTAACAGAAAAATAGCGCGAGTTTGCAACTCGTGCTCGCGTGAATGTGGCTGACTTTAAGCGGTTTTGAAGTAGAAATTATGCCCGCCTGACCCAGCACGAGTTGCAAACTCGCGCCATTCAAATGCCCAGACTCGCGCCAGTTGGGGCGAAGAAATCCTGTCGGTACCCCAAACCCTGCCCGGACGGCGGGCGGCGTAGGCGTTCGGTGTAAAACCGGAAGGGACCAGACCTTCGAGCTTGCGAGAATGCCATAGACCCGCCTATGCGGTTGGCCGCTCACTCAGCCCGGCGTTTTGCAAAACGGCGGTTACTCCGGTAATCCGGATAAACATCCGGATTACCGGAGTAATTAATTTTGCATACTCAAATAAGTTTATAATTCTTCGATTTAATTGTCACCATCATGAATTCAACTAAAAATCCGTAAAATTTAAGGTAGCATAAGTACTTATTTTCTTGTATATACTCTAAGGTTTCGATTTGACTTGGGCTCTTATTCGATTGCCCTCTGTGCACTAAATGTCTACCTTGCTCTATTTCTGAAAATGTTGTAGATAATTCATTGAATTTGTAAAAATTATATGGATTTTCTTCAAAGTAGAGAGAATATAATATAGTTCTGAACTTTACTTTAAAGTTTAATTTAGCGATGTAAAAACTATCTATTTTTGTCTGAGAAAAGTACTCTTCGTAATCACTATCAGAATACCATTGCTTCTTTTCACTATCGAAGATTGGTAAAATTAGACTTTGTAATCTTTTGTTGTATTTTTCAGATTCAAACGCCCATTTTGTTCTTTTAGAGATAATTCTACGGAATAATATTTCTGACTTGAATAGATAATTTACAAAACATTCTATTTGTTGATAAATAGACAGGCAAAAATTTTCAAAACTGTCTCTTCTCCTATAATTTTCCATTTGAATAAAGTCTGAGACAAGCTCATCCTTTATCGTAGCAGGGAAAATTCGATAGAATTCTTTTGCCTGTTGAGATACATTTATTTCAAAAATATATTCATGAATATCTCTCAATACTGTTTTACTAAACTCTTTTTCAGCTAATCTGTAAAATTGCTCTTTAGCATCTATGATTTTCAAATCCGAAGAAGAACTCGTCTTCTCCAGTTCATCAAGTTTCTCTTGAATATCCATTAAAAATTTTAAACGCTTCAGGTCCATAGATTATTTTTTGTTTATAGCCTTTTCAAGTCCTTCCTGCTCCCAAATATCAAGAATTTCCGTCAATTGGTCAAGAGACGTGGGGATTTGCTGAACAGGCAATTCATAAATTTCTTGAGTTGTTGGAGACTCATGTTGTGTTGCGGCCGTCTGCGCCGCTGAAAATATACCTGCTGGTAATTGGCTAACTGTCTGATTCTTTGCAAATCCGCGCTGTCTGTTTCCAGTTTGATGGGCCGCCTGCAAAGCCGAGAAGAACCCCACTTTATCTGATTCTTGCTGTGTAGCAGTTTCGACTTTGTTTGTTTCGTCAAATAAGGTCAAAAGCTTAGTCTTAAACCGCAGATAAAGCACATCTTCATGCCCTCGAACCATTCCCAAAAAGTAAATTTTACCAGATAGCACCAATTCCATTTTGGGTATCCTGCCAGAGTTACGCGCATGGCCTTTACTCTGGGGATAGCGTTCAGCGAAAATTTTTTCAGCCGTTTCTCTCCCAGCCCTCTCCCAAAGTTTAAGCATGAAGTCAAGGTCACGGATGTACTGGCGGTTGACATTAACCCGCTGATTGACAGTTAAACCGGTCACTTCTTGCCGCTCGGTGGGAACCTGGGTGCGCTCTTTGGCTTCGTTCAAGCGGTAGCTGTCTTTGGCAAGGGTTTCCCGAGCAGAGGCCTTGAACTCCTCGGAAAATGGCCGGTTGCCCGAAAACGTGATGTCGTCGGCGTACCGGGTGTACACGGCTTTGTGCTCGCGGGCCAGACGAGCTAGGCGGCTGTCGAGGCGGCGGCAAACGAGGTTGGTCAGGATGGGCGAGGTGGGTGCCCCCTGGGGAAGGCAGTCGTTGTCGCAACACAGCTTGGCGAGCAGAACGGCCAGCTTGGCAGGCTTGCCCTCTTCGGTCTTCAGGTTGAAGGGCGGCAGCATCAGGCAGGCGATTACCTTCCGGATGGAGGTATTCGGGAAAAAGCCTTCGATGTCGATGTTGTACACGAAGCGCTTACCAACGTGTTTCTGTGCGTTGGTAACAATGCTGCGCTCTGGCAAAAAACCGTGGGCGGCTTTGTGAGGCTCAATCAGGCACTGAAAAAGCACGTTCAGGCAACGCTGTATTGATTTGAGCGAGTTAACAGGCGCTGAGATTTCACGAGCACCTCCGCTTTTTTTGGGAATCGAAAACGTGGTGTATCGCTTTTCAACGCGGAATGCAAAATAATTGAGAGTCCGTCCCTCAAAGCGATGCGCTTTATATTTGCGATTCTCAGCAGGGTAAATCAAATCGTAAATCTGATTCAATACTCTTGCTAATGACTTTGCATCCGTCACGGACTCAAAATAATGAACAATGTTAGAAACCTCCGTTTCTGTAAGCTTCATAAAAGTAAAAAGTAAGCACCCACAGGATTTTCATTCAAGATGCCAGCCGCCCAAAAACAAAACGACTGAATACGAAAAGAGAAAAATATAACCCCTGAAAAAGAAACTGGCTTCTCCAGCTTCTCCGCTCCAGGCGGTCACGTCTCCCAATCCGCAAGATGACATGAAAACTGAACATTGCACATGCAATGCGAGGGTCAAAATCACTTACGTGGGTGCTTACATGGGCAAAATAGTGAAACTTTATTTTTTATTCCAAGTCATTACCCGCTCCCGTGCCCGAGTCACTGCTGTGTACAGGTAGCGGTAATCCGTGGGTTGGAAGTAGGGGTGGATGATAACTTCCTGCCATTCACCACCCTGGGCCTTGTGGCAGGTCAGCGCATACCCGTAGCGGAGCCGCAGCGCACCCATGTACGGGTCATCGGATGACCGCTGCGAATCCCGGTACACCGTGTTTTTCGCCATGCGGTCGTGCTTAAGAGTTTTGAATGCTTCGCGGTCAATAAATCCTTTCTCCGTCGGCAGCGTGTCGAGCATGACCTTCGTGCTCACCAGAAAACGCTGGCCTTCCGCGTCCGTAAACTCCAACTCCGCATCCATGAAGTGGAAACCCGCCCGTTGTTCGACCGAGTCGCTAACGGCTTTGACCACCGCCATTTCACCCTTCACCAGGATGCGTTCGCGGGCAAAGTGGCTTTCGTGCAAAACGACGAGGTCGCCTTCGCTCAAAAGTTTGCCGCTCAATCCGAGGCGTTCGCGTACGCAGTTGTTCCAAAAATGAACGTCCTTGTTGGAAGACGCAATCATGCCGATGCGCTGCGGCTGGTTCGCATCGAACCGACTGAGGTAATATTTTAGGGCCATTGTGAAGTAGGTATGAGCCGGTATGCAGCCGTAATCCAACGCCATGTTTCGGTCCGAACGCTCCCGAACGTCGGTGGCTAACCGCAAGACAGGAGAGTCCCCCACCTGCCGCATTACTTCGCGCAATTCTTCGGTTTGCACCCGTAGTTTGTACTGCCGACACAGGTAATCCGCGTCCAGCGCGGGCGAGAACCCTTCGCCGCTCACGGGAGCCAACTGATACGAATCGCCCACGAAAATAACTTTGCTACGGGCGTTGCCTTGCTTCACGAAGTCGAGCAAATCGAACAGCAGAGAATTAGGAGTTTGGAAATCTCCGTCGGCTTGGCGCTGGTCGCTAATCATGGAGGCTTCGTCCACCACGAAGACCGTGACCGCCGTGCTGTCGTTGGCCCGCTTGCGCATGATGACGGTACCCGTGTTGGGGTCTTCCGTCGGAGTGTAGATGACGTGATGAACGGTAGAAGCCAACATGTTGGTTTTCTGGCTCAACACCTTCGCCGCCCGCCCCGTGGGGGCCATCAGAAAGTGGGGCATTTGTTGCTGGGCCAGGTAATCGACCACCGCCTTGAGCATCGAGGTCTTGCCCGTCCCGGCGCAGCCCCGCAGGATGAAGCAGTCGGCGGGGGCGTCGCCGTCGAGGAAAGCCTGCACCTGGTAGAGGGCGCGGGCCTGGTCGCGGGTGGCGGCGAAGGGCAGGAGGTCGAAAATCGAGGCAGTCGTAGCGGTCGTCATGGGGATTGGGGTTGGTTTCCGCCACAAACCTCCACGGGTCAACCACGCGCTTTTTGCAGTTGAGAAGTTCTTTTCTGAAAATTTCGGGAAGATTTTTGTGTCTTGTCACGCTGAGCCTGTCGAAGCGCGGCGTTTGCGCCGCGCTTCGACAGGCTCAGCGTGACAGCTTCCAGAACCCCTTTTTGTCGATACCATGGCCAAAACCACCGGTGCCCTCAGCCAGAAGCGCCTGAGCCGGGTGTTGCAGATGCACCGCCTGCTGCGCACGGGACACGCCTTTTCGGGCGAACAACTGGCGGAAGCCTGCCGGGAAATCGACCCGACCGTGACGCCGCGCACCGTGGCCGACGACCTGAAGTTTCTGCGGGATTGCCTCCAGGCCCCCTTGCCCGAACGGGCAAACAAGTGGCAGGGCTACCGGTACGAGCGGCTTTTTTCCATTTTCGAGGGTCTCGATGACACCTTCGCCGGAACCCTCGGCGAAGTGCTGGCGCTGGTGCGGCAACTGGCCCGCCAACCCCAGTTTGCCGGGCTGGAAGACCTGCTGCTGCGCCTCGAACAACGCGCCGACGCCGTGGCCCAACGCGAAACCACCTCGGCGCTGCACTTCGAGCAGGCCGAACTGCGGGGGCAGGAGCACCTGATTCCGCTGTACCAGCACCTGCTCAGGGGCCAAACCCTCGTGCTGACCTACCAGCCCTACGACCGCCCGGCGGAAATGCACACCGTCAGGCCCGCGCTGCTGAAGGAATTCAACAGCCGCTGGTTTTTGTTTGCCTGGGAAAAAAGCTGCTTCCGGACCAAACCGTTTCCCCTGGATCGCATCGTAGGTTTTGTGCCCTCGCCGGAGGTCATAGCCGGGGGCCGGTTGGATGCCGTCGCGCAGTTTGCGCCGCTCGTGGGCGTCACCGACGACGGCTCCGACCCGGTGCTGGTGCGCCTCCGCTTTTCGGCCCCGCGCGGGCACTACGTCGCGACGAAGAAACTGCACCCTTCGCAGGGCACCACCCGGCAACCCGACGGCACCTGGAACGTCACCCTCACCGTCAAACTGAACCGGGAACTGGAAGCCAAGCTGCTGGAATTTGGGCCGGACGTGGAGGTGCTGGCCCCAGAAGCCTTGCGCGAACGCATGAAAAACTGCCTTCAGGCGGCGCTGGCGCATTACCAACCCGCGCACCCGACAAAGCAGGACGGCACAACGCCGTAAAAATCCGTAAGTTGGCGGGACGATTCCAAGCCGTGCCATGCTCCGTCCCGTTGTCCTTGCATTCTTCCTCGCCGCCGGCGTATTTGCCTGCACGGTGGGCGGGCTTTTTTCGGGGGAAAAAATCGGCTACAACGACCAGATTCGGCCCATTCTCAATAAAAACTGCCTCGCCTGCCACGGGGGCGTCAAGAAGTCGGGCGGGTTCAGTTTGCTGTTTCGGGAGGAAGCCCTGGGCAAAACGAAATCCGGCAAACCCGCCATCGTGCCCGGCGACGCCGACGCTTCCGAGTTGGTGAAACGCCTCGTCCACCACGACCCGGAGTTTCGGATGCCGCTGGACGCGCCGCCGCTGAGCGAGGGCGAAATTTCTCTGATTAAAAAATGGATTGACCAGGGGGCCGAGTGGGAAGACCCCTGGTCGTACCGCCCGCCCGACCGGGCGCTGATGCCCCCGAATTCGGGCGAAGGTTGGGCCAAAAACGGCGTGGACCGCTTCGTGGCCGCCGGGTGGGTGGCCGACACGCTCCGCCCCGCCCCCGAAGCCGACCGCGCCACGCTGCTCCGACGCGTGAGCCTCGACCTCACCGGCCTGCCGCCCACGCCGGAGGAGGCTGCGAAATTTTTCGCCGACAAGACCCCGAACGCTTACGAAAACGCCGTGGACCGGCTGCTCGCTTCGCCCGCCTATGGCGAACGCTGGGCCGCGCTGTGGCTCGACCTGGCCCGCTACGCCGATTCGAAGGGTTACGAAAAAGACCTCCCCCGCAGCGTCTGGAAATACCGCGATTGGGTCATCGACGCCTTCAACCGCGACATGCCCTTCGACCAGTTCACGGTCGAGCAACTGGCGGGGGATTTGCTTCCAACCCCCACGGAGCCGCAACTCATCGCCACGGCCTTTCACCGCAACACGATGGCCAACGACGAAGGCGGCACCAACGACGAGGAGTTCCGCAACGCCGCCCTCGTGGACCGCGTCGGCACGACCTGGGAGGTGTGGCAGGGCACCACGATGGCCTGCGTGCAGTGCCACAGCCACCCCTACGACCCCATCCGCCACCAGGACTTCTACCGCTTCGCCGCTTATTTCAACAACACCCAGGACCGGGACATTTACAACGAAAAACCGAAGCTCTACACCCTCGAACCGGCGGATGCCCAACGCGTGCAACGCCTGACGGCTTGGCTGAACGCGAAGCTGTCCCCCGCCGACCGCGCCGCGCCCGTGGGTCGTTTCGCCGACGAGCAGCGCCGGAACCTGGTCTGGCACCTGGGCCTGCGGCGGCTCGAAGCGGAGGATTTCGACTCGACCAGCCGCCACATCGAACTCTGGGACGACCAGACGACCGTCATGCAAACCACCGACGGCTCGTACCTCGCCTTCGACGGCGTAGACCTGACCGGCCTGATGGGCGTCAGCTACCGCTACTACTCCGGTACGCCGTCGAGCTTCATCGAACTCCGGCTGGATTCGCTCGACGGGCCGCTCCTGAGCCGGGCCAAAACCCGCTCCACGGAGGCCAAGCCCAGTGACCGGTGGTTCAACTGGAAGGTGGCGTTCACCGAAACGGCGGCCCCGATGACGCCGGTGGGAGGTCGGCACCGGCTGTTCGTGGTGTTCCGGAAAGACAAGGAATTTCGCAGTGATTTGCTCCACCTCGACCGGCTGGATTTCACCGTGGAAAAACCAATTTACACCCGCTACGGCCCGGCGTTCCGCGATTCGCTGCTGCGGCTGCGCGACGTGCCGGCGGTTTCGACGCCGATTTTGCTCGAACGGCCCGCCGCCCAGCGCCGCCGCACGCACGTGTTCACGCGGGGCAACTGGCTGACGCCGGGGGCCGAAGTGCGGGCCGGGCTGCCCGCGGTTTTCGCCCAGCAAACCGCCCGGCCACCCGCCGACCGCCTCCAGATGGCCCGCTGGCTGGTCAGCCCCGAAAACCAGCTCACGGCGCGGGTGATGGTGAACCGGTTTTGGGAACAACTGTTCGGCTACGGGCTGGTCGAAACGCTGGAGGATTTCGGCACCCAGGGCTTCCGTCCCACCCACCCCGAACTGCTCGACTGGCTGGCCGTGCGGTTTCAGGATGAGTACCGCTGGTCGGTGAAAAAGCTGCTGCGATTGATCGTTACGTCGGCCACGTACCGACAGTCCGCCGTGGCGTCGAAAACCTCGCTGGCCAAAGACCCGCGCAACCTGCTGCTGTCGCGCGGCCCCCGCGTGCGCCTGACGGCCGAGCAGATCCGCGACCAGGCCCTGGCCGTGTCGGGCTTGCTCAACCCGGCGATGGGCGGCCCCAGCGTGCTGCCACCCACGCCGACGACCGACGCCTGGCGCAAGCAGTCACCCGGTGCGCACCACCGCCGGGCCGTGTACACGTTCTGGCAGCGCACGAACCCGTACCCCTCGATGGTCACCTTCGACTCGCCCCAGCGGAACGTGTGCCTCTCGCGGCGCGTGCGGACGAACACGCCGCTCCAGGCCCTGACCACGCTCAACGACACGGTGTACGTGCAGGCCGCCCGGCACCTGGCCGCGCGGATGACGGGCGGGAGCGTGCGGGCGCAATTGGCCTCCGGGTACGAGCGGGTGATGCTGCGCCAACCCGCCCCCGCCAAATTGATTTTACTCGAAAACCTGTACGCCGACGCCCTGCGCCGCTACCGCGCCCAACCCAAACAAGCCGCGCTGGCCCTGGGCCAGAAAAAGCCCGCGCCCGACGCGCCCCACCGCGCCGCGCTGGTGCTGACGGCGAACGCGGTGCTGAATTTGGATGAGGTTTTGACCAAGTGAGAGCTTTTGAATAACGAATAAAAAATAAGGAATATCGAAGGTAGAGTTTTGAAAAACAGCGTTTTGCATTCATTATTCCTTATTTTTCATTCGTTATTTTTCTTGTGATTTTCCCATGAAACGCCTCGACCCTTTCACCGAAGCCCGGTTCGCCGAAGCGAAATTCAACACCCGGCGGCATTTCCTCCGGCAGAGCACGCTGGGCCTGGGCGCGCTGGCGCTCGGTTCGCTGCTCGACGGATGCGGTGCCAAACAGGCCGCTCCGCCCGTGGCCTCGCCGATGCCCGACGCAGGCCCCGCCAACCCCCTCGCCGTGCGCCCGCCGCACTTCGCCCCGAAGGCCAAGCGGATGCTGTTCCTGCACATGGAAGGCGCGCCCTCGCAGCTTGAATTGTTCGATTTCAAACCCGAACTCGCCAAACTCGACGGCAAGCCTTGCCCGCCCTCGCTGCTCGAAGGCAAGCGGTTTGCGTTCATCAAGGGCGTGCCCAACATGCTCGGGCCGCAGGCCAAATTTGCCCGACACGGGCAATCGGGGGCCTGGCTGTCGGAGTATTTTGACCATTTTCCGAAGGTCGTCGACAAGGTTTCGTTCCTGAAAGCCCTCCACACCGACGAGTTCAACCACGCCCCGGCGCAGTTGTTCATGCACTCGGGCAGCGCGCGGCTGGGGCGGCCCAGCATGGGCAGTTGGGTTACCTACGGGTTGGGTTCGGAAAACCAGAACCTGCCCGGCTTCGTCGTGCTCGTGTCGGGGCCGGACCCCTCGGCGGGCAAGTCGGTGTGGGGCGCGGGGTTTTTGCCCACGGTGTACCAGGGCGTGCAGTGCCGGGCGAAGGGCGACCCGGTGCTGTACCTCACCAACCCAGCGGGCGTGAGCGATACGCTGCGGCGGGAGTCCATCGTCACCATCAACCAAATCAACCGGCTGGAGCACGAGCACGTGGGCGACCCGGAGATTCTGAGCCGCATTTCGCAGTACGAACTCGCCTACCGGATGCAGGCCGAAGTGCCCGACACGATGGACATCGCCGACGAGCCGAAGTGGGTCCACGAGTGGTACGGCACCAAACCTGGCGAGGCCAGTTTTGCCAACAACTGTTTGTTGGCCCGGAAACTGCTCGAAAAAGGCGTCCGCTTCGTGCAGTTGTTTGACCGGAGTTGGGACCACCACGGCACCGACGAGGGCGGGGGCGTGGACAAGGGCCTGCGCAACAACGTGCAGCGCACCGACAAGGCCGTCACCGCCCTGCTGCAAGACCTCGACCAGCGGGGGCTGCTTGACGAAACCCTCGTGGTGTGGGGCGGGGAATTTGGCCGCACGCCCATGCAGGAAAACCGCAACGGCGACACGGCCTCGCCCTTCAAAGGCCGCGACCACCACACCGACGCCTTCACGATGTGGCTGGCCGGCGGGGGCATCAAACCCGGCGTGAGTTGGGGCGAAACCGACGAAATCGGGTACTACGGGGTTTCGGGCAAAACCCACGTCCACGACCTCCAGGCGACGATTTTACACCTGCTCGGCTTCGACCACGAGCGGCTGACGTTCCCGTTCCAGGGCCGGAATTTCCGGTTGACCGACGTGCACGGGAAGGTGGTGCGGGAGATTTTGGGGTGAGAAATCGGGAATGAAAAACAAGAAATGAAGAATAAGAAATGAAAAAGGGAAAGTGCGTCCCTTACTTTTTCATTCCTTATTCTTCATTTCTTGTTTTTCATTCCTCGGATTCAGACCCTGAATTCCGGCCTTCCGCCCCCCCAAACCGGCATTCGGCAACCTTCTTTTTCCCACCCGAAACCGCGTAGCCAGTTTTGTGACGTTCAATCGCAACGATCATGAAATCTGCAAGATTCGGCGCAGCCAAAAAGCAACTCCTCTCGCTCGCATTCGTCTTCGCCGTCGGCACGGCGGCCTTCGCTCAATTCCCCGGTGGCGGCGGACCGGGCGGTGGTGGTTTCAACCGGGGCGGCGGCGGTTTTAACAACCAAAACCAAACCGACGGCGTGCGCGGTCGGCGCGAAACCGACGCCACGGGCATTCCCGGCACGGCCAACGACCCCACGCCCCGGGGCAATTCCAAAATCACGGGCTACGTCGTCGATTCGTCGGTGACGAAGGCCGTGGAGTTCGCCAACGTGGCCCTCTACAATCGGGCCACCGGCAAACCCGTGGACGGGGCCGTGGCCGACGAAAAAGGCAAGTTCAGCCTCACCCGCGTGGCCCCCGGCGACTACAAGCTGATGCTGACGTTCATCGGGTTCAACACCAAAACCATCGACAACCTGAAGGTCGAGCGGAGCAAGGACATCGACCTCGGCGTCGTCAAACTCACGCCCAACGTGAAAACCCTCGACGAGGTGACCGTGGTCGGGCAGGCCTCGATGATTGAGGAAAAAGTGGACCGCCTGGTGTACAACGCCGAAAAAGACATCGCCGCCCGCGGCGGTGACGCCGCCGACGTACTCCGCAAGGTGCCCATGCTTCAGGTGGACCTCGACGGCAACGTGCAGTTGCGCGGCAACTCCAACATCCGCGTGCTCATCAACAACAAGCCCTCCACCATCGTGGCCAGCAGCGTGGCCGACGCCCTCAAGATGCTCCCTGCCGACATGATTAAGTCGGTGGAAGTCATCACCAGCCCCTCGGCCCGCTACGACGCCGAAGGCTCCAGCGGCATCATCAACATCATCACCAAGAAAAACACCCTCCAGGGCCTGACGCTCAACGTCGACAGCGGCGTGGGCAACCGGAGTTCCAACGTGGGCCTCAACGGCAACTACCGCAAGGGCAAAATGGGCGTGTCGCTCGGTGGTTTCGGACGGGCCATTTACAACCCGTCCAGTTCGACTTCCGACCAGACTAGCCTGCTCAACGGCAACTCGTTCCGCACCAGCCAGCAGTCGAGCGGCAACGACCGGGGGGTGTTCGGCAACACCAACCTGGGTTTCGACTACGACCTGGCCAAAGACCAAAGCCTGACGGCCAACGTCCGCTACGGCGTGCGCAACATGAACCGCGACCAGGACCTGCTGACCAGCGTGTACGAAAACAACGTGCTGACCCAGAATTCGGGCCGCGACGTGCTGAGCAAAAACACCTCGGGCAACGTGGACGTGAACGTGGACTACCTGCGCACGTTCAACCGTGGCGACGGCCGACCCCAGCAGGAGTGGAGCATCTCGACGCAGTTCAGCCGCAACGACCTGGTCAACAACTTCGACGCCGACCTCTTCAACGGCATCGGCAACCTGTCGGGCCGCCAGCGGAACGTCAACCACTCCAACAACCAGGAAGTCACGTTCCAGACCGACTACCAGACGCCCATCGGCAAAAACCAGTTGATTGAATTCGGCGGCAAGGGCATTTTCCGCACCGTGCTGAGCGACTACAAGTATCTGACCGCCGGCCCGACGGGGGATTTCGCCACCGACGCCAAAAACCTCACCGGTTCGCTCGATTACAGCCAGAACATCGCCGCCACGTACCTCTCGTACACGTTCCAGACCAAAAACAAATTCACCTTCAAGCTCGGCTCGCGCTACGAACACACGTTCATCAACGCCAGCACCCGCGAAGGCGGTGCCCTCGCCATCCCCGACTACAGCAACCTCGTGCCCAGCCTGAACGTCTCGAAATCGTTCAGCGGCAAGACGTTGAAACTGGCCTACAACCGCCGGATTCAACGCCCCGGCATCCAGCAACTGAACCCCAACGTCAACCTGGCCAATCCCCAGAACATCAGCGTCGGGAACCCGGCCCTGCGGCCCGAACTGACCGACAACTTTGAACTCGGCCTGAGCACTAACGTCAAGAAAGCCTACGTCAACGCCACGCTCTTCACCCGCCTGACCAACAACTCGATTACCCAAATCCGGCGGCCTTCCGACCTCGTCAGCGGGGCCATCCTGACCACGTTCGAGAACATCGGCAGCGAGCACGCCTACGGGGCCAACGTGTTCACCAACATCACCATCACCCCCAAGTGGACCCTCGGCGGCGGCATCGACGCGTACTACGCCCAGTTGCAGGGGCAGGTGACCGACCTCGGCGGCGTCACCCGCTCGTACACCAATGGCGGGCTGGTGGTAGGCGGGCGCTTCATGAGCCAGCTCACGCTCAAAAACGGCTGGGGCGTGCAGGGCTTCGGCGGCGCGCGCGGTCGGCAGGTGCAGTTGCAGGGTACGCAGGGCAGCTTTTACATGTACAGCCTCGGCGTGCGGAAGGAGTTGCCGAACAAAAAAGGCAGCGTGGGCCTGGCCGCCGAGAACTTCTTCGGCGGAATGCGGATGCGCACCGAACTCACCTCGCCCGTGCTGAACCAGGTGATGGTCAACAACATCTACAACCAGAGCGTCAAGCTGACGTTCAACTACAAAATCGGCAAGATGAGCTTCACCCCAACCCGCCGCCGCACCCGCTCGGTGAGCAACGACGACGTGAAGGAAGGCGGCGGTGGCGGCGACAACGGCGGTGGTCAGCAGCAACAGCAAAGCGCCCCGGCCGGTGGTGGCGGACGGCCGCGATGAGTTTGAAGTTTGAAGTTCGTAGTTACGACAACTACAAACTACAAACTACAAACTTCAAACTCAAAAGACCTTTAGTTTAGGATTAATTGGTGGAAAAGGCCACCGACGGTGTGGGTGGCCTTTCTTTTCTTTTTCGGAAAAATGAGGTCGGGGGTAGCGGGGAGTTCGTTCTTTTTCTTGAAATTTCAGGCTTCCCGACCCCCGTTTGCCGCACGCACCGCGCATTGATTTCGGGAAATCACAACAACCATCTTTTTCAAAAACCAACCAATCACATGCAAACCAATCTCTTCTTCGGCGGCGCATTGGCCGCAGTGCTCCTGACCGGCAGCCTCGCTTCGACCATGCCTTTTGGCGAAACCACCGACCGCCCGACCCGCCTCGTGGTCAAAGCCACGACGTACACCGTGGACCCCGGCCAAAGCTTTATCCGCTGGAACGCCAAGAAAGTAGGCGGGCAACACGACGGGATTGTGAAACTGGCGAAGGGCGAATTCACCGTGGACGGCAACAAGCTCACCGGTGGCACCTTCACCGCCGACATGAGCAGCCTGCGCGACGTGGACAAGGGCGAAGACAATGCCTACAACGAGCGCCTGGTGAACCACCTGCGTTCGGACGATTTCTTCGGGGTGGAGAAAAACCCGACCTCGACCTTCAAAATCACGAGCGTGAAGCCCATCGCCGGAGCCAAAGCGGGCGAACCGAACTACACGGTGAGCGGCGATTTGACCATCAAGGGCATCACCAAACCGCAGACGTTCCCGGCGGTGGTGAAACTGTCGGGCAACACGGTGGAGGCCACGGCCAGTTTCCCCATCAACCGGATTGACTACGACATCAAGTACCGCGCGGCCATCATCGGCACCGCCGCCGACAAAATCATCGACGACGCCTTCACGCTCAACCTGAAAATGGTGGCCAACAAGGCGTCGATGTGAGTTGGAAGAAAATGAAAAACAAGAAATAAGAAATGAAAAAGTAAAAGCGCTTTCCTTCAACATTTTACATTTCTTATTTCTTGTTTTTCATTCTGTATTTTCATTCCAAGACATGGAAACCACCCGTCGCCGCTTCGTTTCGCTGCTGGCCGCCCTGCCGCTGCTGGGTTGGATGAAACCCACCCGCCTCGCCCTGACGCCCGCCTGCGCCGACGCCGACGACGAACCCACCCCCGCCCAGACCGAAGGCCCGTACTTCAAGCGCCAGTCGCCCGAACGGAGCCGCCTGTCCGAAGCGGGAACGACGGGGACGCCCATCGTGCTGACGGGCCGCGTGCTCGACGTGACCGGCAAGCCCGTCCCCGGTGCCCTGCTCGATTGGTGGCACGCCGATGACGCGGGCGAGTACGACAACCGGGGTTACCGCCTGCGCGGCCACCATTTCACCGACGGCGGGGGCCGGTTTCGCCTCGAAACCATCGTGCCCGGCCTGTACCCCGGCCGCACGCGGCATTTTCACGTCAAGGTGCAGGCACCCAACGCGCCCGTGCTGACGACCCAGCTTTACTTTCCCGACGAACCCGGCAACCGGCGGGACCACATCTTCAACGAAAAGCTCCTGCTCGCCCTTCAACCCAAAGCCGACCAACCCCTGACGGGCGCGTTTACGTTCGTCGTCCGCACCTGAGTTTTTCCCATGACTTCCCTCGCCGCAGCCACCTACCGCATGACCACCCGCCAGAAATGGCAGCTCGCCCTGAGCGTGTTCGTCGTGTACTGGCCCGTTCGGCTGTACGTCAACCTGGCCGGGGCACCGTCGTTTGTGTGGGTGCGGTCGATTCCGGTGTTTGGGATGGAAATCCTGCTGAGCGTGGGCTTTTTTTTCCTCTGGCTCAGCGTCACGGAGTGGATTCAGGCCCGGCTGTCGGACTGGTTCGGCGACGGATTTCTGATTGAATTCAAAATCCCGGCCCAACTCCTCACCCTGCTTATTGCCGGGGTGCTGGCGGTCATTTTCAACGTTGCGTTTCACGTTCTCCGCCACAACCTCAACGAGGCCCTGGCCGCGCAGTTCGCCTTTTACCGCGAATGGCCCCAAGCGCCGCCAGGCCGGGGCGGTGGTGGACCGCGCTTTGACCCCGCGCTCCGCACCCGCGTCAACAACGGCCTCACGGTGCTGGCCATGCTGGCCGGGTTTTACCTGGCCGCCAACCGCCGGGCCTACAAGCGCCTCGGCGAGGTGGAGGTGAAGGCCGAGCGCCTTGAAAAAGCCAGCGCCCAGGCCCAGTTCGCGGCCCTGAAAAACCAGGTCAGCCCGCATTTTTTGTTCAACAGCCTGAGCATCCTCTCCTCACTGGTGCAGGTGGACGCCGATTTGTCCGAAAAATTCATCGACCAGCTCTCGCGGGCCTACCGCTACATTCTCGAACAAAAAGACAACGAACTGGTGACGCTCAAAACCGAACTGGAATTCATCCAGGCCTACGTGTTTTTGCTGAAAATCCGCTTTGAGGAAAAATTCGACGTGGCCATCAACGTCCCCGAAGCGCTCTGGACCCAGTACAAAATCGCCCCGCTGACGTTGCAACTGCTGGTGGAAAACGCCGTGAAGCACAACCGGATGTCGTCGGACCGGCCCCTGCGCGTGCAAATCCGAGCCGAGAAGGATACCCTCGTCGTGGAAAACGTACTCCAGCCCCGCGAACAAACCGACACCAGTTCGACCGGCGTGGGCCTGCAAAACATCGTCGACCGCTACGCCCTGCTCACCCCCCGCCCCGTGACCATCGGCCCCGACGAAGGCATGTTTGTCGTGAAAATTCCACTACTCACCTGACGACCTTACAGGTTCAAAAAAAAACCTGTAAGGTCGCGGCTACCCTTGACACCCATGAACGTCGTCATCATCGAAGACGAGAACCTGACGGCCCGGCGGCTGGAAGGGCAACTCAAAAAATACGACCCTGGCATCGAGGTGCTCGACCGGCTGCCGTCGGTGAAACGGGCCGTGGAGTGGTTTCAGACCCACCCCGCGCCCGATTTGGTGTTCATGGACATTCACCTCGAAGACAACCTCGGCTTCGCCATTTTCGACCAGGTGCAGCTCCAGGCCCCGGTGATTTTCACCACCGCCTACGACGAGTACATGATCAAGGCCTTCAAGGTCAACAGCATCGACTACCTGCTGAAGCCCGTCAACTACGACGAACTGGTGGCAGCCATCGAGAAATTCAAGGCCCTCAAGCAGCAGTTTTCCCAGCAACCGGCCCAAGCTCAACCTGACTTGAGCGCCTTGCTGCAATTCGTCAATAAATCGAAGGAGCCGGAATACAAGCAGCGGTTCATGGTCACCGTGGGGCCGAAAATCCGCTCCATCGAGACCAGCGACATCGCCTATTTTTTTTTGGAAGAAAAAATCACCTTCCTCGTAACCGCTGAGGGCCACAACCTGCCCCTCGATTTTAGCCTCGACAAACTGGCCCAACTGCTCGACCCGCGCCAGTTTTTCCGCATCAGCCGCCAGTACATCGTTTCGCTGCCCGCCATCAAGCAGATTTACGCCTACTCGGCGGGCAAACTCAAGCTGGAGTTGCAGCCCAAGCCCCGCCACGAGGTGTTCGTCAGCGGCGACCGGATGAGCGATTTCAAGGAGTGGTTGGGCAAGTGACGGCGGTTGTCGGAATTCCGGTCAGCGAACCAGGGCAACGTCGTTTTTCAGGCCGAGCCACTTCCTGGGGTTTTCCATGTCAGGGTCCAGCGCGAGGGCTTTCCGGTAGTTGGCGGTGGCCAACCGACTCCGGCCCGTCTGCCGGTACACGTCGCCTAAGCTGTTGAAGGCAATCGCATCGTTCGGGAAACATAGCGCGTTGATCCGGTACACGGTCAGGGCTTCGGCGTAGCGGCCCTCCGACGCCAGCACGAACCCGAACCCGTCGAGTGCGTAGATGTTGCTGAGTGTCGAACGGTTTTCGCTGGCAAATCGGGCCACCTCCGCTTCGGTCATCGTGGTCTGCCCGCGTTTGAAGCGTTGGTAGAGCTTCCACGACGCCCCGAAGGCGGGTTCGTAGGCGGTACCGGTCAGCAGTCGGGCCAAGTCTTTTTCCAGCGTTTCAACCGGATGCTGAACGATGCGCCCGATTTCTTCACCCTGGCGCCGCACCACGAACGTGGGTTGGCGGAAAATTCCCAGTCCCCGCTGCTCCTGGCCGGGGCTTTGTTTGTAGCGTCCGTACCGACTGTCGAGCGCAATGAATTGCACCTGAGCGGGTTGTGCTTTCAAAAAATCAAGCACTTTGACCAGCCTCGGCACCTCCCGGCGGCTGTCGCCGCACCAGGTTCCAAAAAATACGGCAATTTCCACGTCGGGAGGAAGTGGGCGGAAAGCGGCAAGGGCGGCGGTGTCAACGGAGTACGCCTGGTGGGCGGTTTCAAACCAGGTCCGGTACGGGTTGCGCTCGAGTGCGCTGCGCGTGCAACGCCCGAACAGCATCGGCGAGCCGACAGACGTGATGCCTTCCTGATTGATGGCGGCGTACACCGGGAGGCGGGGTTTGGGGGCGCAGGCTGTCAGCAGAAACAGGCCAGCAACGCAGCCGGGCAGCAGGGTTTTCATGGGTTTGATGCAAGTGGAAACGTGAATTGCAAAAGTCCCTGGCCAACTCCGTATTTCGTGTTAATGGCTTGTTAATGAAGTGTCAACGAAATGCAAAGACCCGATAGCCGGTGCAGACGCCGCTCGCGCAACGTTCGGGGTGGGCAACAAAAGCCCGGCCAATCTGACGGAGAGAGGCGTTTACAAAAAAAGCGCGAAACGGCAGTTTGAAAGCTGGGGTTTAATCTCAACGGCGCGGGAAACTTGTTCGAGGCTCAACGAAGGAGCGGCACCGCCGAGGGTAAAGGGTGGGTCGGAAAAGCCGGTCAACTGATTTCTTACTTTCGATTTTTCATCCCTAATTCCTGTTCTTCGAATCCACCACAATCGTCACCGGCCCGTCGTTGAGCAGGCGGACTTTCATGTCGGCCCCGAATTCGCCCGTGGCGATGGATTTTCCCAGCAAGTCGCTCAATTCCCCAATCATCCGTTCGTAGAGCGGAATGGCCACTTCGGGCCGGGCGGCTTCGGCAAACGAGGGCCGGTTGCCTTTTTTCGTGCTCGCGTGGAGGGTAAACTGGCTGATGAGCAGAATGCCGCCGCCCACCGCCGCCAAATCGAGGTTCATTTTTCCTTCCCCATCGTTGAACACCCGCATCCCCACGATTTTTCGGGCCAGCCATTGCACGTCTTCGTCGGTGTCGGTGTGGGTGATGCCGAGCAGCACCAGGAAGCCAGTGCCGATTTGACCACGGATTTGATTTTCAATCGTGACGGAGGCTTCGGAAACGCGCTGGATGACGGCGATCATACTTGAACCATGATTAAGAAGATTTTAAAGAACACAGGATTCGCGCAAAAGCCATCGTTTCATCCTTTGGAATCTTCTGAATCATGGTTCAAAGGTGATACAACCCATACGCAATCCCAAAATATACGCTGTACCCCAGAAAATCGTTGGCGGTGGTGATGAACGGCCCCGAGGCCACGGCGGGGTTGATGCCGAAGCGGTTGAGAATCATCGGCGTGACCGTGCCCGTGAACGACGACAGCAGCACCACGCCCAGCAGCGACAGCGCCACGACGAAGGCCAGTTTCAAGGGGTGCGCGAGCAAAAAATACGTGACCAGAAACACGAACAGGCTGATGAGTAACCCCTTCAGCACGGCCACGGTGAAGATTTTCAGCATCCGGGGCCAGAAATCGGTTTCCAGCCCCGACTTGTCGGCCAGAATCTGCACCATGAACGACGAGGACTGAATGCCCACGTTGCCCCCCGTGCTGCCGACGATGGGAATGAACAGGGCCAGCGCGGGCACGAGTTGGAGCAAATCGTGCTCGAAAATGCCCAGAAACCGCGCCGCCAGCAAACTGCCAATCATGCCGATGCCCAGCCAGGGCAAGCGCGACTTGGCGATTTTCCAGACCGTGTCGTCTTCCTCGACCGGCGCGCTCACCCCCGTGGCGGCCTGGAAATCCTCCTGGGCCTGTTCGGTAATGACGTCCACCACGTCGTCGATGGTGATGATGCCGAGCAGGCGCTGCTGCACGTTGACCACGGGCAAAGCATCGAGGTCGTACTTCTGCATTAAGTCGGCTACCTCGGCGCTGGAGTCGTAGGTGTGGGCAAAAATCACGTCGGGCGTGTAAATCTGCTCGATTTTGGAGCCGCGCCGGGCCAGGATGATGCGCTTCAGCGACACGATGCCGAGCAGCGCGCCCTCGTCGTCCACGACGTACACGGCGTACACTTTTTCCACGTCTTCGGCCTGGCGGCGGATTTCCTCCACGCACTCGGTCACCGTCTGGCGGACGTTGATTTTCACTAACTCCTTCTGCATCAGGCCCCCGGCGGTGTCGGGTTCGTAGGGCAGCAGGTCGAGGATGAACCGGGCCTGCTCGCGGTCTTCGAGCAACGCAATCACTTCCTCGCGCACGCGCACTGGCTGTTCCTTGAGCAAATCCACCGCGTCGTCGGAGTCGAGCACGTTGACGTACCGGGCCAATTCCTCCGATGAAAATTCCCGCAGAATCGCCAGCCGGTTCTCGCCTTCGAGTTCCGAAAGCACCTCGGCGCTCACGTCTTCCTCCAGCAGTGAAAGCACGTACCGCCCCTGGGCCGGATCGAGTTCAGTCAGCAGGGCCGACACGTCCGCCGGGTACAGTTCCTCCAGTTCGCCGCGAATCGTCGCCGCGTCGTGCTGGAGAATGGCCGTTTCGAGGCGGTCGAGGGTGCTTTTGGTGAGTTCGAAGGGCATTTGTCTGAACCTTGATTCGTAGGATTATCGGATTACCCTGATAATTGGAAATCGTAAAAGTATTTTTAGCTGTCATGAAAATCTTTGAATCCTACGAATCAAGGTTCAGACAATTTTCGTCAACTCCACAAACTCCCCCACCCCCAGCCGCTCCGCCCGCAGGTCGAGCAGCGGATGGTCGGGCAAATTTGCGTTCAGGGATTTGAGGGCGTTGCGGAGGGTTTTGCGGCGTTGGTTGAAGGCGGTTTTCACGACCTGCTTGAACTTCGCCGGGTCGCAGCCGAGGTCGGTAACGGCGTTGCGGCGGAGCCGGATTACGCCCGACTGCACCTTCGGCGGCGGGTCAAAGGCCCCCGGTGGCACCGTGAAGGCGTACTCGATGTCGTACCAGGCCTGGAGCAGCACGCTCAGGATGCCGTAGTCTTTGTTGCCGGGCGGGGCGGCCAGGCGTTGGGCCACTTCCTTCTGCAACATGCACACGACCTCGGGCACGCGGTCCACGTCTTCGAGGATTTTGAAGAAAATCTGTGAGGAGATGTTGTAGGGAAAATTGCCGATGACGGCGAACGGCTCCACCGAAAATTCGGCCAGGTTCATCCGCAGAAAATCCGCGCTGTGCAGCCGGGGCGTCAGTTCCGGAAAATGCAGGTTGAGGTACTCGACTGACTCCCGGTCCACCTCGACGGCGTGCAGTTCAATGGCTTTGTTTTCCAACAAAAACTGCGTCAGCACCCCCGTGCCGGGGCCGATTTCGAGCACCTTCCGGTAGCCCCCGTGCCCCGACAGCAGTTCGGCAATGCGCCGGGCGGCGTGGAGGTCGCGCAGGAAATGCTGACCGAGGTGTTTTTTGGCGCGGACTTTCAAAACGAGTTTGAAGTTTGAAGTTCGAAGTTTGAAGTTGTTGCCGCGTCTGAACTTCAAACTTTGAACTCCAAACTTCAAACTGCCCCCCAAAACTACCCCGAAAACCCGTAATTTTCGGTAAAATCCGGCCATCGCCCCAGCCATGCCCACGAGTACCTCCCCCGAAACGCCCGCCCGCACCGGCGGTTTGCCGCTCAGTTCGGCCTCCGCCGACTTGCAGGACCTCATCCGCAACACCTCCGACCTCATCCAACTCATCGACCTCGACGGGCAGTTTTTGTACGTCAACCGGGCCTGGAAAGACGTCATCGGCTACCGCTCGGCCCAACTCAACGCCATGACCCTCCGCGACGTGATCCACCCGGAGTTCATGGACGAAACCCTGTCGCGCTTCGAGCGGGTCAAGAACGGGGAACAAATCCCGGACTTTGAAACCGTGTACCGCCGCAAGGACGGCCGCCGGGTGTACCTCACCGGCTCGGTCAACTGCCGCTTCGACGACGAGGGCCGCCCCGTGGCCTTTCGCTGCATTTTCCACGACACCACCGCCCGCAACCGCGCCGAGAAAGCCCAGAACCTGTTCTACCAAATCGCCGCAGCCTCGCTCACCGACCAGAGTTTGGACGAACTCTACCACGTGATTCACGAGGAACTGGGCAAGGTCATCGACACGAAAAACTTTTTCATCGCCCTCTACGACGTCGGCAAGAGTTTCCTTTATTTCCCGTACTACGTCGATGAGTACTTCAAGGGCAACCTGCGGTTCACCAAGCGCAAGCTCGGCAGTGGCCTCACCGAGTACACCATCGCCGCCAACAAGGCCCTGATGCTGGTCGAAGACGACATCCGGCACCTGGCCGCCACGAAGCAGATTTACCTCTACGGGCAGATTCCAAAGGTACTCCTGTCGGCTCCGCTCCGCATCGGCGACCGCATCACGGGCATCATCGGCGTGAAAAGCTACGAGCGCACCAACAAGTACGACGTCCGCGACCTCGAACTGCTCGAATTCATCTCCGGGCAGGTGGCCCAGGCCATCGCCCGCAAACAGGCCGAGGCCGACCTCGCCAAGCAGACCGCCCGCCTGCGGGCCGTGTTTGAAAGCTCCAGCCACCTGATGTGGACCGTGAACCGGCGGATGCAGATGACCTCATTCAACCAGAACTACGCCCGGCTCATCCAGACCAACCTCAACCGTTCGACGAAAGTCAACGTCTCGGTCGAGCAGTTCGGCTGGCAACTCATGGGCACCGAAAACCGCCGGGCCGTCGAAGACCGCTACCGGCAGGCCTTCCGGGGCGCGCCGCAGTACTTCGAGGTGCAACTGACCACGAAAGCGGGCGATTTGTGGTACGAAATGCACCTCAACCCGATTTTACTCGCCGACGGCTCCATCGAAGAGGTGTCGGGCATTGCCCGCGACATCACGCCCCTGAAGCGCAGCGCCCAGGAACTGCTCAAGGCCAAGGAAGAAGCCGAGCGCTCGCTGAAGGTAAAGGAGCGGTTTCTGGCCAACATGAGCCACGAAATCCGCACGCCCATGAACGGCGTCATCGGCATGGTGGACCTGCTGGCCGACACCCCGCTCAACCCCGAGCAGCGCGACTACGTGCAGACCATCCGGCGCTCGTCGGAAACGCTGCTGACGATTCTGAACGATATCCTCGACCTCTCGAAAATTGAAGCGGGCAAAATGCAGTTGCACGAGGCCCCGCTGGCGTTGAAAGATTTGTTCGACAAACTCACCAGCCTCTTCCGCCAGACGGCCCAGGCCAAAGCCAACCGCCTCACCTGCGACCTGGCCCCCGACCTGCCCCGCTTCATCATCGCCGACGAAACCCGGCTGCTGCAAATTCTTTCCAACCTGACGTCGAACGCTCTGAAGTTCACCGAAAACGGCAGCGTGACGATTCGGGCGAAAACGGTCTGGACGAAGGGCAAGTGGCACAAAATCCGCGTGGAGGTGCAGGACACGGGCATCGGCATTTCGCCCGACGGGCTGAAGCAGTTGTTCAACGCCTTCAACCAGCTCGACAATTCTCAGAAAAAATCCTTCGGCGGCACGGGCCTGGGCCTGGTCATTTCGAAAGAACTGACCCAGTTGATGAAGGGCGAAATGGGCGTGGAGTCCACCATCGGGCAAGGCAGCACGTTCTGGTTCACGGTCGAACTGAAGGAAACCACCATCAGCCCGCTCAGTCAGCAGAAGGCCGCGGAAACCTTCGTCGTCAACGATTTTTTCAAAACCATCCACCCACGCATCCTGCTCGTAGACGACAACGCCGTGAACCGGAAGGTCGCCTCCGAAATTCTGACCAAAGCCGGTTGCGTGGTCGAAACCGCCGACTCGGGGCGCAAGGCCATCCGCCTCGTGGCCGACCACGAACCGGGCGAAGAAGGCCACCTGCTCGTGCCGCCTTCAACCCCGCGCTACGACCTGATTCTGATGGACATCCAGATGCCCGACATGGACGGCGTGGAAACCACCCAGGAACTCCGCCGCCGCGTGGGCGCGGCCCTGCCCCCCGTGGTGGCCATGACGGCCTACTCGATGAAGGAAGACCGCGACCGCTTCCTGAGCCAGGGCCTCAACGACTACGTGGCCAAGCCCATCCGGGCCGAGGCGCTGGTGCGGAAGGTGAAGGAATGGATGGATGTGAAAGGCCGCACGGTCCCGGCTTCGTCTGCCAAACCGACTTCCCCCGCGCCCGCCGCCGAACCCGCCGTGCCCGTGTTCGACCGGGAAGTAGTCGAGCAACTCCGCGAATTAGGCGGGGTCGAGATGGTCGTGTCGGTGTTTGAAGATTTCGAGGGCGAAGCCACCCAGCAACTCGCCGATGCCCAGGCTGCTTACCGGCGCAGCGACCACGCCGCCGTGGAAAGCAACCTGCACACGCTCAAGGGCAACGCGGGCACGCTGGGCATCGAGCGCCTGCACCAGGCCGTCAAATCGCTGGAAGCCCGGACGAAGGTGGGCGATTTCAGCACGTTTGAAGCCGAAATTCCGCTCGTGGTGCAGGAATTCGCCCAGTTTCGGGAGCAGTACAAGGGGTTTTTGGAAGGGCTGTAAAATTGATTAGACCAATTTCACCACGGCGATAATCAGGGAAGCAAAGCCCAGAAGCAGGACGATTAGCCACTTCAGTTGCTCCTTGAAGCCTTTTTCGATGGTGGTTTCCAGCCGGGAAATTTCTGAGGTCAGCCGTGCATCCAGCCGGTCGATTTTTTTGTCCAACTGAACGAAATCGCTTTTCACGCTGGTCTCAACCCGCAAGTCCTCTTTCTCCAGCTTCCGGGCGTCTTCTTTCGTGGCAAACATTTCCTTCTGAGAAGCAAGTACCGACTGGATTTTTTCGTCCATAAACTGGAGGACAGCCGCAGCTTCGGCTTCGCCGAATTTGGTTTTGAAAATCTCGTAAGCCTTGATTTCAGAAGCGGTCATGGCGACTTGGGGTTTGCACAAAGCTAACAAGTTTTCGCTCAGTTGGTTGACTTGCTGCCGTTTTGTACCGTTGTGGAAGCCCGTTAAATTCTGTTAAAAACCGCCTCTCCATCAATTTCCAGCCCCATTTCTTGGTTATCAAGACAAATCAGAACCAGAGAAAACCCAGCTATGAAACGCTTCAGCAATAGATTCACCCTTGCGGTTGCCGTGGCCTTCACGGTGCTGCTCAGCGGGTGTTCGGCGGTGAAAGTGGATTACAACCCCGCCGCCAATTTTTCCGATTACAAAAGTTTCGCCTGGCTGCCCGCCCAGGTGAAAACCACGGGCAACCCGCTTTACAAAAGCTCGCTGACCGACAAGCGCGTCCAGCAGGCCATCGAGGCGGCGTTTGCCGAGCGGGGCATTTTCCGCAAAACCGGTAACCCCGATTTCCTGGTCGGCTACCACTACTTCGTCGAGAAGAAAACCCGCCAGGTGCCCGCCACCTACGGCTCGCCGTTCATGGGAGGCTGGGGCTGGGGCTTCCGTCCCTGGGGCTGGGGTTGGGGGATGCCGTTCTACGGCGGCGGTTTTCGCACCTACACCACCGAACGCTACGACGCCGGTACGCTCGTGGTGGACATCGTGGACGCCCAGACCCGCGACCTCGTCTGGCGCGGTTCGTTCGAGCAGGCCATCAGCAACCCCGCCCAACTCACCCGCCAGTTGAGCCGTCAGGTGGCCAAAATCATGGACAAGTACCCGGTTCGGGAATCGGCCGAATCGCGCAGCTAACCGTTTAGCTATCAACACCCACCTCATAGCCCCGGCGAACGTTCGCCGGGGCTTTTTTTGTGCTGGAAAAAGTAAAAACAAGGCGGACGCCGCGCGGAATGAAAAATAAGGAATGAGGAAGTGTAGCACCTGCCTTTCCCTTCTTCATTTCTAATTTTTCATTCCGCGCGGCGTCCGCCTTGTTTTTACTTTCATTCTCCCGCTCCGTTTGAGTTTATACCCCCGAACCCTGTAATTTCACCCCGGCAAACCCAACCCCGCACTTCCCAATGGCAACCAACAAGCGCGTCCTCATCGCCGAAGACAGTTCCGTGATTCAGAACCTGGCCAAGAAAATCCTCGAATTCCAGAACTTCGAGATCACCTCGGTCAAAAATGGCGAGCAGGTGCTGCAAATCCTGGATCGCGAAGAGTTCGACGTGATTTTGCTCGACATCAACATGCCCGTCATGGACGGCATGGAGTGCGCCCGCCGCGTGCGCGCCCTGTCCGACCCGCAGAAGGCCAAAATTCCGATGGTGGCCATCACCGGCAACGCCCGCAACTACACGACGGACGAATTCAAGGCCGCCGGCTTCAACGACGTGCTCATCAAACCCCTCAACTTCGACGCCCTCGTGGCCCAGGTGAAGAGCCTAACCGAATAAAGAGCAGAGAGCAGAGAGAATAGAGCATAGATTTTTCTCTACTCTCTGCTCTCATCCCTCTTCTCTATGACGATTACCTTCCTCGGCACCGGCACTTCGCAGGGCGTTCCGGTGATTGGCTGCGACTGCGAGGTGTGCCGCTCGCTCGACTTCCGCGACAAGCGGCTTCGGGTGTCGGTGCACGTGCAGGTCGGGGAAAAAAGCCTGGTCATCGACACCGGTCCGGACTTCCGCCAGCAGGCCCTGCGCGCGCGCATTGCCCGCCTCGACGCCGTGCTCATGACCCACGAGCACAAGGACCATACGGCAGGACTCGACGACGTGCGGGCCTACAATTTCCGCCAGCAGCGCGACATGCCCGTGTACGGCCGGGCGAGTGTGCTGGAGCAAATCACGCGGGAATTTTCGTACGCCTTCGCCGAGAAAAAATACCCCGGCGTGCCCCGGATTCAGTTGCGGCCCATCGAAAACCGGCCGTTTGAAGCCGAAGGCGTGCCCGTGACGCCCGTCGAGGTGCTGCACCACCGCCTGCCCGTGTTCGGCTTCCGCATCGGCGATTTTTCCTACCTCACCGACGCCAATTTTATTGCGGACGAAGAAGTCGAGAAAATCCGTGGCTCGCGGGTGCTGGTCATCAACGCGTTGCAAAAAGAAGCGCACGTCTCGCATTTTACGCTCGCCCAGGCGTTGGAACAGGTGCAGCGAATCCAGCCCGAGACGGCTTACCTGACGCACCTCAGCCACCGCATGGGCCGCCACGCCGCCGTAGAGGCCGAACTGCCCCCCAACGTCCGGATTGCGTACGATGGGCTGCGGTTAATGCTTTAAAGAATGCTCAATGCTCAATGTTCAATTTTCAATGAACGTAAATTTGAACGTTGAGCATTGAAAATTGAACATCGAGCATTGAACATCGAAAATCATGCCTTCCACTTCACGCCGCGTTTTCCTCAAATCCGGCCTTCTGACCACGCTCACGGCGGCGTTGGGCACGGACGTCGTGTTCGGCGAACACCTGCCCGACGGCTACCGCCCGCTCGTGCTCGACGACCCCACGCTGGCCGCCTGGGGCAAAAACCGGGAACTGATTGTGCTCAGCGACAAGCCCTACAACGTCGAAACGCCCCCGCACCTGCTCGACGACGAGGTGACGCCCGCCGACAAGCTGTTCATCCGCAACAACGGCCGCGTGCCCGACGCCGTGGACGCCAAAACCTGGACGCTCACGATTGACGGCGAATCGGTGAAGGCTCCGAAAACCTTCACGCTGGCCGACCTGAAGCGGAATTTCAAACCCCACACCTACCACCTCGTCATGGAATGCGGGGGCAACGGGCGCTACGGCTTCAACCCGCCCGCTTCGGGCAACCAGTGGAAGGAAGGAGCCGTGAGCTGCTGCCGCTGGACGGGCGTGCGCATCCGCGACGTACTCGAAAGCGTGGGATTGAAACCCGACGCCGTGTACATCGGCTACTACGGCAAGGACCTGCACCTGAGCGGCGACCCGACCAAACCCGTCATTTCGCGGGGCGTGCCGATGAAAAAAGCCCTCGAAGACGAAACTCTGCTCGCCTGGGCGATGAACGACCGCGACATCCCGCTCGTCCACGGTTTCCCGCTGCGGCTGGTGGTGGGGGGCTGGCCCGGTTCGGTGTCGGGTAAGTGGTTGCAGCGGATTGCCGTGCGCAACAAAGTCCACGACGGCGAAAAAATGGACGGCACCCACTACCGCGTGCCCGTCCGCCCCGTGGAGCCGGGCGAGAAGGTTTCGGACGACAATTTCCGCATCATCGAATCCATGCCCGTGCGGTCGGTCATCACCTACCCGGCCACCGGCGCGATGCTCGACGAGGGAAAAACGCTCGACCTACGCGGCCACGCCTGGGCGGGGGATTTGGAAGTTTCCCAAATGGAAATCTCCGCCGACTTCGGCGCGACCTGGCAACCGGCGGCGTTGAAAAAGCCCATCAACCGCCTCGCCTGGCAGCGCTGGACGGCCCAGGTGCGCCTGCCCCGCAAGGGCTATTACGAAATCTGGGCGCGGGCCACCGACGCCAACGGCGTCAGCCAACCGATGGTCATTCCCGCCTGGAACCCCGGCGGGTATTTGAACAACGCCTGCCACCGGATTGCGGTGAAGGTGGTCTGAACCGCGATTGGCCGGGATTTTAGAATTTTCAGGATGGCTAACACCTGATTTCACAATCTTGAAAATCCTAAAATCCCGGCCAATCGCGGTTCAGACAAAAGCGGTGAATCCAATGAAACTCCTCCTGGCCTCCCTGACCTTCCTGGCTGTCGTCGCCTTCCGCCCTCAGCCGCCAGCGGTGTCGGCCAAACCGCCCCGCGCCGACTCCCTCGACGCCGCCACGGGCCTGAAAATCGCCCCCGGCCTCGATTTGGTCAAAATCCACTGCACGGGTTGCCATTCGACCAAACTCATTACCCAGTTCCGGGCCACGCGGCAGGGCTGGCTCGACCGCATCCGCTGGATGCAGGCTAAACAAAACCTCTGGGATTTGCGCGAGAGCGAAGGCCCCATCCTCGACTACCTCGCCCAAAACTACGCCCCCGTCGAGCGCGCCGAACGCCGCCCGCCGCTGAAGGACGTGAAGTGGTACCGGCTAAAGTGAGTTTCGGGTTCAGGGTTTAGAGTTATTCACGTCCGTAACTCTAAACTCTAAACCCTGAACTCTAAACACACCTCCTACCTTTGCCCCATGATTGACGCCCCCCTGGCCGCCCTGTTCGACATGGACGGCACGCTGGTGGACAACATGGCCTACCACATTGCCTCCTGGGAGGCGTTTTGCCAGCGTTACCACCTGCCTTTTTCCCTTGAAACCTACTACCGCCAGTTCAACGGCCGCACCTCCCGCGACGTGCTCCAGATGCTCTTCGGGCGCGAACTGACCGACGCCGAAGCGCACAATTTCACCGAAGAAAAAGAAGAACTTTACCGCCAATTGTATCGACCGCACCTGCGCCCCGTGGCCGGGTGCGTCGATTTTCTCGAAAACTTGAAAGCCAATGGCGTGAAGCTGGCCGTGGCGACATCGGCTCCGTTGAGCAACCTCCAATTCACCCTCGATGGGGCGGGGCTGGCCCCGTTTTTCGAGGTCGTCGTGTACGGCGCGATGGTCAGGCGGGGAAAACCCGACCCGGAAATTTACCTCACCACCGCCTTCAACCTGGGCGTCGAACCGGCGCGTTGCGTGGTGTTTGAGGATGCCTTGCTCGGCATCGAATCGGCCCGGCGGGCGGGCATGACCGTCGTGGCACTCACTACGAGTCATTCGGCAGCGGAATTGAAAGCCAGCACCGCGCTTCAGGTGCCTGACTTCGCCGGAATGACTTTTGAAACGCTACAACCATTTTTTGAAAAAAAGTCGGCGTTCAGTTCCATCGACTGACGACCATCGACTGACCATTGACGACTTTCATGGACAAACACTACTTAGGCATCGAAATTGGCGGCACGAAACTGCAACTCGTCGTAGGCGACGAAACGGGCCAGATTGTTGACCGGGCGCGCCTCGACGTGCACCGGGAAGACGCCGCCGAAGGCATTCGCGAACAGATTGAGGAAACAATCCGAAATTTTTTGGTTGAATACCGCTTCCTGGCCGCTGGCGTGGGCTTCGGTGGCCCCCTGAACCGCAAAACCGCCACCATCAGCACCTCACACCAAATTGAAGGCTGGGCCGGTTTTGAACTCGCCGATTGGCTCGAAAACCTGCTTCGCTGCCCCATTTTTGCCGACAACGACGCCAACATCGCCGCCCTCGGCGAAGCCCGGCAGGGAGCAGGACAAGGGTTTGAAACTGTTTTTTACGTGACGCTGGGCAGTGGCGTGGGCGGGGGCATGATCGTCAACGGACGGATTTACCACGGGGCCGTGCCCGGCGAATCGGAAATCGGGCACCTGCGCCTCGACCGGCAGGGCACCACGCTCGAATCGCAGGTGTCGGGCTGGGCCGTTGACGGCCGGGTGCGTGCCCTCGTGGCCCAACAGCCCAACAGCGTGCTGGCCCAACTCGTTGCCGAGGCGGGGGCGACCAGCGGCGAAGCCCGGTTTTTAGGCCCGGCGCTGGAGCAGAACGACCCCGTTGCCCAACAACTTTTGGCCGAAACTGCCGACACCCTGGCCTTCGGACTGTCGCACGCCGTTCACCTGTTTCACCCTGAAATCCTGATTCTTGGCGGCGGGCTTTCGCTCCTCGGCGACCCGCTCTGCGAAGCCGTTGAGGCGGCGTTGCCGAACTACCTCATGGCCTCGTTTCAACCCGGCCCGAAAGTGGTCATCGCCCAGCTCGGCGAAGACGCCGTACCCATCGGAGCCATGACCCTCGCCCGGCGGCGGATTAATAACCACGAGTTTGAATGAAGAATGTTCAATTTTCAATGTTCAACTCTCAATGTTCAATGCTGACTTTCAAATCATTGAACATTGAGAATTGAGCATTGAAAATCGAACATTTTAACCCTTTCCCCCATGCAATCCTACCTCACCTCCTACCTCCAGGCCCAGAAAGCGGCCTACGACGCCATTCCCCTCGACCAAGTGGCTCAGTTGATTGAAAAATACCGCGAAACCTGGGAGGCCGACCGCCGGATTTTCGTCTTCGGCAACGGCGGCAGCGCGGCCAGCGCCTCGCACTTCATCACCGACTTGAGCAAGGGCGCGTCGGACGGCCTGCCGAAGCGCTTCCGGGCGATGTCGCTCAACGACAACGTGGCCTGGATGACCGCCCTCGGCAACGACTACAGCTACGACGACGTGTACCTGCGCCAATTGATGAACTTCGCTCAGCCCGGCGATTTGGCCATGACGATGAGTGTCAGCGGCAGTTCGCCCAACCTGGTCAAAGCCTTCGAGTGGGCCAAAGAACACGGCGTGTACACCGTCGCACTCGTGGGCGGCAAACGGGGCAAACTCGCCGATTTGGCCGATTTCACGATCGTCATCGACGACATGCACTACGGCCGCGTCGAAGACGCCCACATGACGATTTGCCACCTGATTTGTTACGCGTTTATGGAAAATGCAGTTTAGGGTTTAGGGTTTAGAGTTGAATCTTCATAACTCTAAACCCTAAACCCTAAACTCCACCCCATGCACACCAACTTCTACTTCCTCCGCCAACTGGTGCCCCGGCTTTCCGAGAAGCTGGCGGGCTTGGTGCTAGCCGAGTGCTTCAGTCAGGAGCGGGATGAGTTGGTGCTGGGGTTTTGCCCCGACGGCAAGCAGTGGCGGCACCGGCGGGATGTGTACATCCGGGCCACGCTGCGGGGCGATTTCGCGGCCCTCGCCTTCCCGGATGAATTCCGGCGGGCGGGCAAAAACTCGGTCGATTTGTTTTCCGACCTGCTCAACCGGCCCGTGCTTGGGGTACGGCAGTTTCTCAACGAACGAGCTTTCGCGCTGCGGTTTGACGACGAGTGGGCGCTGCTCTTCAAACTCTACGGCAACCGCTCCAACCTCGTGCTCTTCCACGGCGACGAAGTAGTGGAGTTGTTCAACAACAAACTCATCGCCGACGAAAACCTGCGCCTGAGCACCCTCGACCGTTCGCTGGACCAAAGCCGCGACGCCTTCGGGCGGGCCGGGGGCGACTGGAAAAAACTGTTTCCCACCTTCGGCAAGGAAGTGAACAAAGCCCTGGAAGCGGAACTGGCGGGCGTGGCGAATTTGGAAACCCGCTGGCGGGCGGTGGACGCCATGCGGCAGCGGCTCGAAAACCCGACCGGTTTTTTCGTCAAAAACTTCGATTTTCAACTCGTGCTGTCGCTGCTATCGGAAGGCGGCGACATCGTGCGGAGTGAAACCGAGCCGCTGGCCGCCGCCAACGCGTTTTACTACGCATTCTCGAAAATCAGCACCCTCGACCGGGAACGGGGCGCGGCCCTCCGGCTGCTGGCCAAACGATTGAAGCAAACCGAAGCCTACCTCGAAACCGTCTGGCAAAAACTCGCCGAGGTCGATTCGGGCGTGAAGGCCGAGGAAATCGGGCACCTGCTCATGGCCAACCTCCACGCCGTGCCCGACCGGGCCGAGGCCGTGGAGGTGCACGATTTTTACCGCGACCAGCCCCTGCGCATTAAGCTCAAGCCCGACCTGTCGCCCCAGCGCAACGCCGAGGTGTACTACCGCAAGGCAAAAAACGCGAAAATCGAGATTGCCCGCTTGCAGGAAGCCATCGAAGCCCGCGAGGCCGAGCGCGTTGAACTGGAGAAGCACCGGCAGGCCATCGAAGCCATTGAGTCGGTGAAGGAATTGCGGAAATACCTGAAAAACACCAGCCTCGAAGAATCGGCCAAAGCCCCCGAAACGATGGACACGCTGTTTCGGAAAGTCGCCGTGGACGGCTTCGAGGTGTTCATCGGCCGCAACGCCCGCAACAACGACCTGCTCACCACCCGCTACGCCCGCAAGGAAGACCTCTGGCTCCACGCCCGCGACGTGTCCGGTTCGCACGTGGTCATCCGCCGGAAGCCGGGGCATCCGTTCCCGAACCGGGTCATCGAACGGGCCGCGCAACTGGCTGCTTGGTACTCCAAACGCCGCACCGATTCGCTCTGCCCGGTGATTGTGACGCCCCGCAAGTTTGTCCGAAAAACCCGCGATTTGGCCGAAGGGCAGGTCATCGTGGACAAAGAAGACGTGGTGCTGGTCGTGCCGGAAGCCTGAGAAAAAGAAAGGAAAAACAAGAAATAAGGAAGGCATAAGGACAAAGTGCGCGGGGTTGGTACGGCCTTTTGCCTTTTTCATTTCTCATTCCTTGTTTTTCCTTTCCGAAAAAACATGCCTTCCTTTTCTCCCGAAAACCCCTTCAAATCCTTCTGGATGGCCGGTTACGAATGCACCGACCAGCTCAACGCCTTCGGCCACCGGGTGGATTTTCTGCCCCTGACGGGCCACCTCCAGCGCCTCGACGACGACTACCGCGACCTGGCCCCGTTCAACATCCGCACCGTGCGCGAGGGCATCCGCTGGAGCCAGGTCGAAAAACGGCCCTACCAGTACAACTGGGAAACCGTCGGGCAGATGCTCGACGCGGGCCGACGGCTCGGCATCCAGCAGGTCTGGGACCTCTGCCACTTCGGGTTTCCTGACGACCTCACGCCCCTGCACCCCCTGTTCGCCCGGCGGTTCGCAGCCCTGTGCCGGGCCTTCGTGGAATTTTACCGTTCTAAAAACCCCGACGACACGCTCATCGTCACGCCCATCAACGAGGTCAGTTTCCTCTCCTGGCTCGGCGGCGACGCCCGAGGTACCTCGCCCTACTGCTGGCACCAGGGCTGGGAAGTGAAATACCACCTCATGCGGGCCTACGTCGAGGGTGTGGCCGCCATGCGCGAACTCGACCCCACGGTGCGCATCCTGACCACCGAGCCGCTGGTCAACATGGTGCCGCCGCTGCCCGCCACGCCCGAACAAACCCAGGCCGCGCAGGCCGCCCACAACGACCAGTTTCAGGCCACCGACATCCTCTGCGGGCGCATGTGCCCCGAACTCGGCGGGCGGCCCGAATTTCTGGACCTCGTCGGGCTGAATTACTATTACAACAACCAGTGGATCGTCGGCTCGGGGGCGTTTCTGCCCTGGCTCAACGAAGTTCCCGACCCCCGCTGGCGGCCCCTGCGCGAGTTGCTGGCCGAGGCTTACCAGCGGTACCAGCGGCCCCTCGTACTCACCGAAACGAGCCACCCCCAGGAAGACCGCCCGCTCTGGATGCGCTTCGTGGCCGGGGAATGCGCCGCCGCCATCGGCCAGCACATCCCGCTCTGGGGCGTGTGCCTGTACCCCATCATCGACCGCCCCGACTGGGACCACCTCACGCCCTGGTACCGCTCCGGCCTCTGGGACGCCGCGCCCGATGGAACCGTGCTTCAGCCCGGCGAAATACCCGGCCGGGTGCTCTGCGAACCGTACGCCGAAGCCCTCCGCGAGGCCCAGGCGACCCTCACCGAGGCCCTCACTTCGCCACCGGAACCCCGGCGGGTGGTCTCATTTTTTGGCAAAAAACCAGCATGATGAGTTTTGAAGAAATGCTTCGGCTCGTGTACGGCCAGCTCAACGGCTGGGCGCGGGCCATCGTGCGGCACCTGCCCAACCTGGCCGTGGCCGTGCTGGTCATCCTGCTGTTTGGCCTGCTGGCCCGGCTGGTGCGTAGCTTTGTAGTGCGCGCGCTGGGGCGGGTGAGCGACAACCCCGGCCTGGTCACGCTCAGCGGCACCATCGCCGTGCTGGTGGTCGATGCCGCCGGGCTGTTCGTGGCCCTGGGCGTGCTGGGGCTGGACAAAACCGTCACCTCGCTGCTGGCCGGGGCGGGGGTCATTGCGCTGGCGGTGGGCTTCGCGTTTCAGGATTTAACGACCAACTTCATTTCGGGCACCTTCATCGCCCTGCAACGGCCCATCCAGGTCGGCGACGTGGTCGAGACGAACGGGTTTACGGGGAAAGTCATTGAAATCAAGCTCCGCTCGGTGGTTCTCAACAACGGCCAGGGGCAGGAAATCGAGATTCCGAGCAAGGACGTTTTCCAAAACCCCCTCACCAATTTTTCGCGCACGGGCCAGCGCCGCATCGAAGTGAGCGGGGGTGTTTCGTACCTCGATGAGTTGGAAAAAGCCCAAAAAGTGGCCATGAAAGCCATTCGGTCGCTTTCGTTCACGCTCAAAAACCCGCCCGTCGAGATGCACTACCGGGGCTTCACGATTGACCACGTGCAGTTTGTCGTCTGGTTCTGGATTGACCCCGTTCGCACCAACGCCACCCACGCCCAGAGCGAGGCGGTCAAGGCGCTGAAACGGGCGTTTGACGAGGCCGATTTGCTGATGATGTTCCCGCCGCACACCTTCGATTTGAAAAAAAGGAAACAAGAGGAAAGGGAGCCGAAACCGCCCGCGCCGCCAGGGGAGGGAGCTTGAGGGACTTGACGAAAATCGTTTTCTTTACGGAAAAAACCTTAGCCATGCTGATGACCGAACTCAAACAGGCCTTCCACGAACTCATCGAGCGCATCGACGACGAAGAATACCTGCGGGAATTGTACGAAGGCGTTGCATCGCTTCACCAGCGCCCGGTCCCCGACGACGATGCCGTAGTGGTCAAACTCCAGCGTTCGCTGGAAAAATCGCAAAACGGCCAGGGAATGCCCCACGAGCAGTTCATGAATGAAGTGAAATCATGGCTCTCGAAGTAATCTGGGGCAATTCTGCTTCTTCCATCGGTTTCGGGCTTTGCGTTCGGGCGGGTTTCCGAGCACAAAACTGTCAACCTGCACTAAACTTGAATAAAAATATAATGCTCCAAGTTTGCACGTCACCCTGCCTGACGCAAAACCCGTGTTATGCCTTCGCCCTTCTTCTGTCGTTCGTCTCACTGCATTTCTAATTGTCGTTTCACATTTTTCAATGCTGTCTTTGTACAAAACGTCTGATATGGAACTGAAAAAATTGGCCCGAGTAGTTTAGTCAAAATATTTCCTGGTGTCGAGTAGGTCTGAACTTTAAAAAGAAGTTTATTGTCAAGTTGCTCAACGGTAAAAGTCGAAATGCCTTTTTCAGCGTGACCTTCAAGTGTTTCGTAACTAAATCCTTTTCTGTTGTCTTGGTCTATGATTTCGTTTATTCTTACTCCAAAAATTATCTTCTGTGAAAACATCTTTGTCGGTGGTATGTAAACTTGTTGAGCGATTGTGTCACCAATTTTCATTTTTCTATTTTCAACTGTCCACTGATTTTTAAAGGTCATAATGTTGTCGGGGAATATTTTATAGTCGAATAGAAAGTCAAGATTTAGTTGATCAATTTTCTTAGTCGTGTTGATTTCAATGGTCGTGATTTTCTCTGTCAGCCGATTTTTATTATAGGACATTACACTCTTGGTCTTTAAAAAGTCAAGGTGTTGTTTGAACTTACTTTTCTGGTCTGTAAAATATATCCTCATTCTTTGTTGTATCGTCTTTAGGGTGAGGGATAGCAAACGGTTTCACGCCAACATCACCCGCTCGCCCAGGTTCGGCTGCCCGCAGCGACGGCTTGGGTGCTTTTGAATCATTCAGCCCGTCTGCTCAAAGCGAGCAAGGGCAGACGGGCTGTTTTCCGAAAAATCAATAACTCTTACCTTTCCCCTTGCCGCCGCCTTCGGGCGTGCGGAAGAGCAGGATGTCGCGGTCGAAGAGGTAGATGCCGCTCTTGTCGTCGCCGACGAGTTCGAGCTTGTCGTTGAGCGTGCGGGCGAGGTGTTCCTCCTCGATTTGCTCCGACACGTACCATTGCAGGAAATTGTGCGTGGCGTAGTCGCGCTCCTGGAGGGCCAGCCCGACGAGGTCGTTGATGCTCTCGGACACCCGGATTTCGTGGCGGAGAAATTCCTCGAACACCCGTTTCAGCGACACGAACGTGATGATGGGCTGCTCCAGCGGCGGCACCACGGCGAAGCCGCCCCGCTCGTTGATGTACCGGATGAGCTTGAGCATGTGCCCGCGCTCTTCGCTCGATTGCTGGTAAAAAAAATCGGTCACGCCGTCGAGGCCGGGCTGTACTTCGGCCCACGAGGCCATGGCCAGGTAGGCCTGCGACGATTCGGCTTCCATCGTGACTTGCCGGTTGAGGGCTTCCTGGAGGGTTTTGGAGAGCATGGGAATGGGAAAAGTTGGTAGATGTTCGTTGGTGGTTGCCGGTTCCCGTGGTTTTGGGAAGAAGCTCCCAGCGTTTTTGGAACCTCGTTCGTCTCAGGCTGGCAACCCGGCGGTGAAAATAACAAACTTTTGGTTGGCCGGATGGATGGTTGGAAGTTTGTACCTTTAAACCGCTTTTTCATCAACCCCCGCAACGGCCCCATGAAAACGGCGCTTCGACTTTTCGGTTTCCTTTGTTTCTTGCTGGTTCAGCCCGCCCTGGCCCAGCACAAACTGGGCAAACGCTTCAACGTGTGGTACTTCGGGCAGCGGGGCGGCATTGACTTCAACGGCGGGCCGAGGGCCGTCACCAACGGGCGGATTAACAGCGCAACTCATGAATCTTGTGCTGCCATTTGTGATGAAAGTGGAAATCTTCAATTTTACACGGATGGCAAAGATGTTTGGAACCGCAACCATCAGTTAATGGCTGGGTTGACGGATCGTGCCGATAACCTCGGTGGTCACTGGTCATCCACACAAGGATCCCTCATTGTACCTTCACCCGGTAGTGCCAACCGCTTTTTTGTATTTACTGCATCTGCGGTTGAGGAGCGGAATGGGGCTTTGCAAGTAGCCGAAGTGGATTTGGCCCGAAATGGAGGTCTTGGCGAGGTTACTGCTAAAAACCGCGTTTTGCTACCGAGGGCCGCCGAAAAGATTTTGGGGATACCTCATTGCAATGGGACTGACTATTGGATAATTGCGCATGAAGCAAATACGTCCCGATTTGCCGTGTTTTTGGTTAATTCTTCAGGAGTACAACTCCAGGGTAGTCATAGTGTCGGGTCAGTACACTCCGCAGGCGATGATTGTGTTGGTCATTTGAAAGCTTCATCTGCCGGGAATAAAATTGCCGCTGCTCTGCATGGTCAGGGGAGTGTTGAATTATTTGATTTTAACAATGCAACAGGCGAGATAAAGAATCCAATCACGCTCAATGCGCCATTCACCCGAAGCGCATACGGATTGGAATTTTCCCCAAACGGAAAATGGCTTTACATTTCTGGATCAAAAGGTGAAAAAACGCTGTATCAGATTGATTTGAGCCAGACTGACCGTGGGGCGTTAGAGGCTTCTGCGATTGCTTTAGGAAAAACGAATGCACAAACTCTGGGCGCCCTGCAACTTGGCCCTGATGCGAAGATCTACGTTGCGAACCTTACCGAAAATCCGAATGTGGCCCTGCGTGGACACCCGTTTTTAGGAGTGATCAATCAGCCCAACGAACGCGGATTAGCTGCACAGTACGCCCCCGACGGCTTCGCTCTCGGCAGTGGCAAAAGCTCCAACGGCCTGCCTAACTTCATCGCCGGTTTTTGCCGGAAGCCCCCCGAAGTCGAATGCCAGCAGGTGCTCGGCGGGGCCTGCGGGGGCGGCTTGCTGCGGGCCGTCGTGACCAACGCCGACACGGTGACGTACCGCTGGTTTCGGAACGGGGTCGAAATTCCGGGCGCTACCCAATCGACGTACAAACCCAACGTGGCCGGGAAATTCAAGGTCCGCATCCGCGAAGCCCTCAACGCCTGCCCCCTCGAAGCCGAGTCGCCGGAGGTGGAGGTGTCGTTGCTGAGTAATTCGTTCGACCTCAAACCCCAGGCGCTGCCCCAGACCTGCGGCGTTTTTCTGCTGAAAGTAGCTGCCACCTCCGACTACACCCTGCAATGGTCCGGCCCCGGCGTGAGCGGCCCCGCCGCCCAGCGCGACACGCTGCGGGTGAGCGGCCAAACCGGCGAAGTGACCTACCGCGTCAGCGCCACCAGCCGCCTCGACCCTACCTGCAAGGCCGACACGAGCGTGAAGGTCAACTTCGTCGTTCCGCCCCCGTACCGCCTGCCCGGCAACTCCCTCAGCGGCTCTTGCGGTCAGACCCTGGCCCTCAACGCCCCCGCCGCGCCCGGCTGGACGGACTTCCGCTGGCAGTTGCCCGACGGGCAGGTGGTGAGCCAAAACCCGTACTCCACCCGCGCGGGCGGCACGTACACGGTGCTGGCGCGCAACGCCACCGGCTGCGAAAGCCGCGATCAGGTGACGGTTACGTTCCAGGGCGCGTCGGCGCCGCCCCTGCTGTCGGCCTCCGTGGCGGTGTGCCCCGGCCAGCCCGCGCCGAGCCTGACGGCCACGGGCGAGTCCATCACCTGGTTCGCCGATTCGACGCTGACCACCCCGGTCGGCACGGGCAATGCCTTCACGCCCCGCCTGCCCGCCCAACCCGGTCCGGTGTATTTTTTCGCCACCCAAACCACCGCCCAGGGCTGCGCCAGCCGGGCCGCCCGCACGAGCGTACTGGTGGGGGCGGTCCCCGCGCTTTCGCTCACCACCCGTTCGGTAACGGCGTGTTTTGACGACAACCAAAGCCTGCTCCTCGACGCGGGCGCGGTGCCGGGAGCCACGTTCCAGTGGACGCGGGCGGGCACGGTGGTCGGCACGGCCCAGACCCTCCCGGTGCGGGCGGCGGGGCTGTACCGGGTGCGGGCCACGGGCAGTGGCGGCTGCCCGGCCCTCGACAGTGTGCTGGTGACCGAGCGGTGCAGGCCCTTCGTGTACCTGCCCGACGTGTTCACGCCCAACGGCGACGGCGTAAACGACCTTTTCGAGCCAAAAGGCCAGTCGATTGATGAATTTGAACTGGTGGTGTACAACCGCTGGGGCGAACCCCTGCACCGCACCAACGGCACCCGTTTCGAGGCGGCTTCGGGGGAATTCTGGAACGGCACCTTCCAGGGGCAACCCGTCCCACCGGGGGTGTACGCCTGGAAACTCCGCGTGCGGAGCGCTCAATGGAACGAGCCGTTCGTAAAAACGGGGCAGGTGCTGTTGCAGCGGTGAACATCGAGAGAAGTAAAAACAAGAAATGAGGAATAAGGAATGAAAAAGGTTTTGCCTTCGTCATTCCTTATTCCTCATTTCTTGTTTTTACTTCTTGAGAGCTTTCCTTCCGAAATTCCACCGGCTCGCTCAACTGCTTCTGCTCCGTTGAATCCAGCCGGAATTCCACCTGCCAGCCCATGCCGAGGGCCAGTTGCTGAATGAGCAGGTGGAGTTGCTTGGTGGCGATTTTGGGCAATTCGCTCGCGATGGCCGTCGTGTGCATGGCCTGCTTGGCGTCGGTGAGGAGGTTGGTGTAGTCTTTCGAGGTGAAGGGGTTCAGCAGGCTGTCCTGGTCGATGTCGTAGAATTTGTAGTCGGAATCGACGGATAGCACCTCGGGCGGGGGCAGGTCTTCCACGATGAGTTTGCGCGAACCTTCCTCCCAGCGGAAGCGGGCTTTGGCGAAATCAAACCCCACCAGCACTTTGGCCTTCGCGACGATGAGGGCTTTTTTGGGCACTTTCAGCACCCACAAAAACTCCTTGCTGCTCCGGTGGTCGTAGATTTCCGAAAAATGCCCTTCGGCCAGCACGACCTTGAACACTTTCTCGATGCGCTCCAGCAGCACCACCGACTCGTTGCGGATGAGCAGACTTTCGCCGCGCCGCTGGCGGTTGAAAAAGGCGAACACGCCGTAGCCGCCCAGGGCACCTAGCAGCAAAGCCATCAATACGGCGAGGGTTTCCATAAAAACAAGGTTTGGAAAATTTCAGGGATGGGCGGCAAGCTACAAATCCGGTGCCCCGAACGCCAAACCTCCACCGCGAATCTTCGGCTGGCCTGCCGCTGAAACGGCCCGCTTCGCCTACCTTTGCCGTTTCGTCTGCCACGGAAGGCATGGCTTTTTGCGCAAACGAACAACCAACAACGAAAAACCGACAACTGAAAATGGCAACTCAGGCAAAATCCGGCGATACCGTGCAGGTGCATTACACGGGCCGCCTCACCGACGGTACCTTGTTCGACAGCTCGCAGGGCCGCGAACCCCTTGAATTTGAGGTGGGCAGTGGCATGGTGATTCCCGGCTTCGACAACGGCGTGGCGGGCATGAACGTGGGCGAGAAAAAAACCATCCACATCCCCGCCAACGACGCCTACGGCCCCGTGCAGGACGAGATGATCATTCAAATCCCCCGTGCCGACATTCCCGCCGACCTGCCCCTCGACGTGGGCACCCAACTCAACATGCACCAGGACGGCTCGCCCCAGGTCATCCCCGTCACCGTCACCGAACTCACCGCCGACACCGTCACCCTCGACGCCAACCACGTACTGGCGGGGAAGGATTTGGTGTTTGAGGTGGAATTGGTGGGGGTGAAGTGACAGGAGTGAGTAGTCAGGAGTGAGTAGGAAATGCACGTTGGCTTTTTCTCCTCACTCCTGACTACTCACTACTTCCTGAAAATCCCCCTGATTCCGAAACCAGGTCATCTGCCGCTTGGCGTAGCGGCGGGAGTTGCGCTTGAGCAGGCGGACCATCTCGTTGTAGTCGTACGCGCCATCGAGAAAACCGAACACTTCCTGGTAGCCCACCGTCTGGAGGGCGTTGTGGTGGCGGTAGGGGAGGAGGGAGCGGGCTTCTTCGACCAGCCCGGCGGCGAGCATGGCATCCATCCGGGCGTCGATGCGGGCGTAGAGGCTTTCGCGGGGGCGGGTCAGGCAGATTTTCTGCGTTGCAAACGGACGTTCGGCTTTTTTGCCCGTCCTTAAACTCGAATACGGCTGGCCAGTGGTCAGGCACACTTCCAGCGCCCGGAGCACCCGCACGGGGTTTTGCCGGTCGATTTTTTCGTAAAAAACGGGGTCCAGCCGCTGCAATTCTTCGAGCAGCGCGGGCAGGCCCTCGGTTTCCAACCTTTCCCGCAGTTTCTGCCGCAATTCCGGGTCCGGGTCGGGCATTTCGTCCATGCCGTCGGTGACGACTTTCAGGAACAACCCCGATCCGCCGGTCAGAATCACCACGTCTTTTTTCCGGAAAAGCTCGTCCAAAAGCTTCAGACAATCCCGCTCGTACTGCCCGGCGTTGTAGGTTTCGGCGATGCTGTGGCTATCGATGAAGTGGTGCGTCACGCCCCGCATTTCCTCCGGCGTGGGCTTGGCCGTGCCGATGGTCAGTTCCCGGTAAAACTGCCGCGAATCCGCCGAAACCACGTCGGTATCCAGCTTTTTGGCCAGTCCGACGCAGTAGGCCGTCTTGCCCACGGCAGTCGGGCCAGCAATCACAAGGAGGGTTTTCATACTGAACGTTTTTAACCGCAGAGACGCGGAGGTTTTGCAGAGTTCGCGGAGTTTTTTCTCTGCGTTCTTTGCGAAACCTCCGCGTCTCTGCGGTTAAAAATTATCAATAAAAATACGTGTACAAGAACGTCAGTGCCGCTACGATGATGAGTGCGCCGATGGTGAAGGTGCGGTTGGTGCGGAACATCGCCGGATCCACGTCGAGGCCTTTCGGGTTGTCGCGCTCGCCCGCCAGGCCGGTGATGAGCATCAAGGCCACGCAGAACAAAAACACGAAGCCCATCCGGTCGAGGAAGGGGATTTCGTACACGCCCTGGGCATTGGGCACGGCGAAACGCGGGGCCAGCCACGAGAAATCAACGCCCCAGTCGGGCATGAACTTGAACAGCAGCGACAGCAGGAATCCGCCCACAATGCTCAAGAGCGCGCCCGTGGAGTTGGCGCGTTTCCAGAAAAAGCCCAGTAAAAACACCGCGAACACCCCCGGCGACACGAAACCCGTGTACTCCTGGATGTACTGGAACCCGCCTTTTTTGTCGATACCCAGGTAGGGCGAGATGAAAATCGCGATGATCATCGCCACCACGACCACGACGCGGCCTGTGCCCACGAGGCGCTTTTCGGAGGCCGTCGGGTTGATGTAATTTTTGTAAATGTCGAGGGTGAAAATCGTCGAAATCGAGTTGGCTTTGCCCGCCAGCGAGGCCACGATGGCGGCCGTCAGCGCCGCGAACGACAGGCCCTTGAGGCCCGTGGGCAGCAGGTTGAGCAGCACGGGGTAAGCTTTGTCCTTGCTCACTTCGCCCCCGGCGTCGAGCATTTCCTGCTGAAACAGGCCCTCCTTCCAGAGCACGTAGGCCGCGATGCCCGGCAGGGTCACGATGACGGGCATGAGCAGTTTCAGAAACGCCGCGAACAAAATCCCGTTGCGGGCCGTGGGCAAATCGGCCCCCAGCGCCCGCTGGGTGATGTACTGGTTGCAGCCCCAGTAGTTGAGGTTCACAATCCACATCCCGCCGATGAGCACCGTCAGGCCGGGCAGGCTGGGGTAGTGCGGGTCGTTGGGCTGGAAAATCATGTGGAAGTGGTCGGGCGAGTGCTTCATCAGCGCGCCGAGGCCCGCCAGTGCCCCGTCGAGGCCCAGCCGTTCGGACACCAGGCTCAGGGCGAGGTACGTCGTGGCCAGCCCGCCGAGCACGAGGAAAAACACTTGAATCACGTCGGTGTAGCCGATGACCTTCATGCCGCCCAGCGTGATGAAAATGGCGAAAATGGCCAGGCCCGTCATGCACAGCGTGAAGTCCAGCCCCGAAATGTTCGACACGGCCAGCGCACCGAGGAACAAAATCGATGTCAGATTGACGACCACGTAGAGCATCAGCCAGAACACGGCCATGATCATCGCCACGGTGCCGTTGTAGCGTTTCGTCAGAAACTGCGGCATCGTGAAAATGTGGTTTTTCAGGTAAATCGGCATGAAAAAAATCGCCACGATGAGCAGCGTGGCGGCGGCCATCCACTCGTAGGTCGAAATGGCCAGGCCCATCGCGAAGCCATCGCCCGACATGCCGATGAATTGCTCGGCGGAGATGTTGGAGGCAATCAGCGAAGCCCCGATGGCCCACCACGTCAGCGAACCCTCGGCCAGAAAAAAGTCGGTCGAGGCCGTGGCGGTTTTCGATTTTTTCTTTTGGTAAATCCAGTAGCCGTACCCGGCCACGATGAGGAAATAAATCAGGAAAATGCCGTAATCGAGGGGTTGCAGTTGTTGCATGGGGGGGGTAGGGTTTAGGGTTCAGGGTTTAGCGTTTAGGGTTCAGGGTTTAGAGTTGGACGAATCAATAACTCTAAACCCTGAACTCTAAACGCTAAACCGAATTGTACCGCTTTCGCAGCAAATCCATCATGTGTTTGTTGATGGCCCACTGGTCGGCCACGGGCTGGCGGGTGTAGGGGAGGGTGGGCAGGTAGGCGGGTGGGCCGAATTCGGGGGAAATCGTGGCGAAGGGCACGTTGGCAGCGCGGCGGGCGGCGATGATGCGGTCCCACCAGCCGAGGTGGGCGTTGAGCGCGGCTTCCCACTCCGGGGCGCGGGGGTCGTTCACCTGCGGACCTTCGGGGAAACCGACGCGGGCGTGGAGGTGGTAGCAGCGGGGCAGCACCCGGTCGAGGCGGGCCTGCTGGGGCTTTTCGCCGAGCAGCGATTCCGAAACGCAGCACCAGTGCGAGAGGTCGGCGACGAGTTTCAAGTCAGGGAAGGCGTCGAGCATCTGCACCGTCGGGCCGGAGTGGAAGCTGAACTTGCCCCGGTGAATTTCATGGTAAACCGGGATGCCCAGTTCTTTTTCCAGTTCAAACGCCCGGCGGATGACACGGCTGTTTTCCTCAAAACTAAAAAAATCCCGGCCTGTGTGCGAGTTGATGAACAGAGGCCGGGCCGTGGCGGCGTTGCGAAGGAATTTCTCGAATTCCTTCAAATTCTCGCCCACGCTGTCGGCGTTGGCCTGCACCTGGAGCGTGATGACTTTCAGGCCGTGGTCGGCGAGCAGGCCGCGCCAGGAGGCCTGTTCCTGGGCATTTTCGGGGAAAACCATTTCCACGCCGTCGTAGCCCGCGGCTTTCACTTTTTTGCAAAAGTCGGCGGGCGGCAGGGCCTCACTGCCCCAACGCGGACAGAAAAACAGAACCGGGACGGTAGGGACGGACGGTTGGCCGGCAGCGAGGGGCGAGGTCGCCAGCGCGGCCAGCCCCAGCGAGGAGGTTTTCAGGAAATCGGCGCGGTTCACCGGAAGGCAGGTTTCGGAGGTTTAGGGCGAAAAATAGGGAAAATTGTCTGAACCGCGATTGGCCAGGATTTTAGGATGGACAGGATAAAGAAAGACAACGCAGTTTTTATCCATCCTGTCCATCCTAAAATCCTGGCCAATCGCGGTTCAGACTCAGTACGCCCGCGCGAAAACCACCCGCCGCGACGAGGGTTTTCCCGAAAACACGCAGGTACCTGCTTCCTCCGGCGCGTCCAACGGAATGCAGCGGATGGTGGCTTTGGTGGCGTCCTTGATGGCCTCCTCGGTTTCGGCGGTGCCGTCCCAGTGGGCGAGGAGAAAGCCGCCCTTTTCGATTTGTTCCCCGAATTGTTCCCAGGTGTCTACCCGGTGCGTGTTTTCTTCGCGGAACTTCAAAGCTCTCTGGAAAATGGTTGCCTGAATTTCGTCGAGCAGGGCCGCGATGCGGTCGGCGAGGCCGTCCATGGGCACGGTCTGCTTCTCGCGGGTGTCACGCCGGGCGATTTCGACGGTGCCGTTTTCGAGGTCGCGGGCACCGATGGCCAGGCGCACGGGCACGCCCCGGAGTTCGTACTCGGCGAATTTCCAGCCCGGTTTATTGGCGTCGGAGTCGTCGAATTTCACCGAAATGCCTTTGGTTTTTAGTTCTTTGAGCAGCGGCTGAACTTTCTCGCGGACGGCTTCGAGTTGCTCCTCACTCCGGTAAATCGGCACGATGACCACGTGCAGGGGGGCGAGCTTGGGCGGCAGCACGAGGCCCTGATCGTCGGAGTGGGCCATGATGAGCGCGCCCATGAGCCGGGTCGAAACGCCCCAGGAAGTACCCCAGACGTACTCCAACTGGTTTTCGCGGTTCAAAAATTTCACGTCGAAGGCCTTCGCAAAGTTTTGGCCGAGAAAGTGCGAGGTACCCGCTTGCAGGGCCTTGCCGTCCTGCATCAGGGCTTCGATGCAGTAGGTATCTTCGGCCCCGGCGAAGCGCTCGTTGGGGGTTTTGCGGCCCCGGATGACGGGTACGGCCATCCACTGTTCGGCGAAGGTGGCGTACACCTCCAGCATTTGCTCGGTTTCGGCCACGGCTTCGTCGGCGGTGGCGTGGGCCGTGTGGCCTTCCTGCCAGAGGAATTCGGCCGTGCGCAGAAACAGCCGCGTGCGCATCTCCCAGCGCACCACGTTGGCCCACTGGTTGAGCAGCAGCGGCAGGTCGCGGTACGACTGAATCCAGTTTTTGTACGTGCTCCAGATGACCGTTTCCGACGTGGGCCGGACGATGAGTTCTTCCTCCAGTTTGGCCTCCGGGTCCACCACCACGCCGCTGCCGTCAGGGGCGTTTTTGAGCCGGTAGTGCGTTACCACGGCGCATTCTTTGGCGAATCCTTCGACGTGGCTGGCTTCTTTCGAGAGGTAGGATTTGGGGATGAACAGCGGGAAGTAGGCGTTGGTGTGGCCCGTTTCTTTGAACATGTCGTCGAGGGCGCGCTGCATTTTTTCCCAGATGGAAAAACCGTAGGGCTTGATGACCATGCAGCCCCGCACGGCGGAGTTTTCGGCCAGGTCAGCGCGTTTGACGAGTTCGTTGTACCATTCGGAGTAGTCTTCGCTTTTGGAGGTGATGCCTTTGCTCATGCAGTCGTAAGTCGTAAGGGGTAAGTCGGAAGGCCGTGTTTTCGAGGGGTGGTTCGGTTTGGAAAAAGAGCCTGTTAAAATCTGTTAATTCCCGAACGGCGCGTTGCAAAGATAGGTTTTTGAGGTAAGTTTGTGAGCATTCGGGCGCATTCCGAGCGGCGGAGGGCGTCCGAAAATTCAGGTAAGATAAACCCTTACAACCATGAAATTGAATCGTGTTTCCGGAATCCTGTCGGTCGCCGTCCTGGCGGGTCTCTGGGGCTGTTCGAGCCAGAAACAGGTGGCCCAGCAGTACGTGTACGACGATTTATACGCCAATTCGAGCGACGTGCGGGCCGTGGCGTACAGCAACAAGCGCAGCGGTACCGTGGAGCGCGTTCAACCTGGCGAGGAGTCGGTCGTGACGCGCGGCCAGGCGCAGACGGGCACCGACGAATACTACAGCCCGGAACTCAGCGCCGGGAACTACAAACGCGGCCAGCCCGGCTACAGCAACCAGGATTACGATGCGGGCTATGCGGATGGTTTCTACAACGCCCAACGCACCGCTGGCTGGAACAATGTCGGCTGGAACTCGTGGAACCGCTGGAATTCCTGGAACAACTGGGGTTGGGGCGGTGGCTTCGGCGGCTGGGGCTGGAACAACTGGATGTCGCCCGGCATCAGCATCGGCCTCGGCTGGGGTCGTCCCTGGGGCTGGGGTGGTTTTTACGACCCGTTCTGGGGCGGCATGGGCGGCTGGGGTTGGAACAACTGGGGCTGGGGCGGTGGCATGGGCGGCTGGGGCTGGAACGACTGGGCCTGGGGCGGACGCCCCTGGGGCTGGGGGAGTGGCTTCGGCGGTTGGGGCTGGGGTGGCCGTAACCGGGTCTGGATCAACAACAATTACTACGGCAACACCGGCACGGGCGGCGGCAACGGGGTGGTCACTAACCCCGGCACCAACTACTCGCGTCCGCGCACCCGCGCTGACTACGATCGTTACCAGGCCGCCTACAACGAGGACGCCTACCGCAGCAACGCCACCCGCAATGGGCAGCGCGCCGGGGCCGACGCCAATTCGTATTACTCCCGCCCCCGGCAGGATTACGGCAGTCCCTCGTGGAACGGGCGCAACTCGTCGGGTGGTAGTGGCAGTTACAGCCGGGGCAGCTACTCGCAGCCTTCGTACTCCAATGGAAATCAAAACCGTTCTTCGGGCTGGGACAATTCCTGGTCGAACCGGGGGAGCAGCAGCGGCTTTGAAAACCGCAGCAGCGGCAGCAGCAATTATGGCGGCAGCAGCGGCGGTAGCTACGGCGGTGGCGGTGGTCGCAGCCGCGGTCCGCGCTAACCTTAACACTTTTTAATTGGTAAAACCCCGTGAACATTCGCGGGGTTTTCCGTTATTCGGGCATAGCTTTTTGTTTCGATTTTTGACATGATGAATCGTTTTCGCATTGGAAAATTGATGTTGGGTCTGCTCGTGGTGGCGCTTTCGGCCTCCGCCCAGGACAACGACTACAATTTTCTCGCATACCGTTTTTCGGCCAATGACGTACCCGGTACGGCCCGCTTTCGGGCGCTCGGCGGGGCGGGCACGGCCCTCGGTGCCGACCTTTCGTCGGCCTACACCAACCCCGCCGGGCTGGGTTTTTACACCCGCTCGGAAATTAACTTCAGCCCCACACTGGTGATGCCCAACAACTCGGTGCGGTACATCACCGACGGGCAGACGAGCCGCGCCAGCACCTTCGCCCTGGGCAACCTCGGCGTGGCGTTGTCGAGCGGGAATCGCAACCCCGTGGGCACTAGCCGCTGGCGGGGTACCTGGGCCATCACGTACAACCAACTGGCCAATTTTTCGAACTCTTACCGCTTCGGGGGTATTAACGACCGGAGTACGCTGAGCGATTATTTCGCCTCGCGCCTGAACGACGATTTTCGGGATAACAACCGCCGCCCCGAAGACTACGCCGACGACCTGGCCGCCAACGGTCCGAATTTTGACTCGCCCAACTCGATGTACTACTACGGGCTGATTGTCGAACCGAATTTCAATTACACCCCCACCAACGGGCAGTTGCCCTACTTCGGCGTGTATTCGGGCGCGCCCACCGGCACCATCCGGCAGGATTTCCGCTCGGACGTGAGCGGGCGGGTCAACCAGTGGAACGTGGCCTACGGGGCCAATTTCAACGACTTTTTTTACCTCGGGGCTTCCATCGGGTTCGCCAACCTGACGTACACGAGCAAGAAAAGCAGCACCGAAAGTTTCGTGGCGCAGTCGGGCGTGGCCCAGCCGCCGGTGAGCAGCTACACGTTTACCAACGACCTCACGACCACGGGTCGAGGCGTCAACCTGACCTTCGGCACCATCATCCGCCCCAACGACGTCCTCCGCATTGGGGCTACGCTCGTGACCCCGACCTGGTACACGATGAACGAAACCCTGTCGTACGGGCTGCGGACTGAGCTGAATTCGCGGGCCTTCCCCAATGGCTACGAGGTGAGCGAAAACACCAATCCGGAGTTTACGGCGGCTCTGCCCGCCGACCTGCGGCGGGCAGGCTACGCCCTCACGACCCGCAACGGCGTGAATTTCATCACGAGCGTGCCGAATTTGTCGGTGCTGCCGTTTGAATCCACCTACCGGCTCACGACCCCGTGGCGGGCTTCGCTGGGCACGTCCTTGTTTTTCGGGAAAAATGCCTTCGTCACCCTCGAAGGGGAGTACGTGATGAACCGAGGGACAAAAATTTTCTCGAACGACCAGAACGCCGATCCCGATTTGCTCGACGGCTTCGTGCAGGAAGACATCCGCCGGTACTACCAGAACGCCTGGAATTTGAAAGCCGGGGCCGAATACCGCCTTTCGCACCTGTACCTGCGCGCCGGGGCCAACTACCAATCGGACCCGTTCAAGAAAGTCGGGAAGTTCAACGACGACATCGACCGCTCGCGCCTGTCGCTCTCGGCGGGTGTAGGCTACCGGGCCGAAAAGTTCTACGTGGACCTGGCCGTGAGCAACCTCCGGCAAGTTGGCACCAACGCACCCTACGTGCTGCCCGGCCAGACGGACCGCTATTACTTCGCCCGCTCCACCACCAACACGTTGAGTACGACGCTGTCGGTAGGGACGTATTTTTGAGCGTGGGGCAAGGAGCAGGGGGCGAGGAGCAAATGCATTTACCCCCTGCCCTCTGCCCCCTGCCCCTCGCTCAGATACCTCACCGCTTCCAGCAACTGCTCCACGGTGGTTTCGCCCGAAATCGTTACGTCCGCCTGCCGGTACACCGGCAGGCGTTTTTCGTAGGTGGCCTCCAGGGTGGCGAGGAGTTCGGCGGGGCTGGTTTTGCGGTAGAGCGGGCGGTCGTCCTTGCGGGTGTAGAGCATCCGCTGGACGAGCACGGCGGGGGGCACGTCGAGGAAAATGCTCAGGCCGTGGGTTTTAATGAATTCCAGGTTGTCGAAAAAACAAGGTACCCCTCCGCCCGTCGAAACCACCTGCCGCTCGGTGGTTGGGATGGCTTTCAACACCGCGCTTTCCACTTTTCGGAAAAAATCCTCGCCTTTCAGACTAAAAATTTCGGAGATGCTCAGGCCCTCGCGGGTTTCGATGCGCTTGTCCATGTCCACGAAGGGGCAGTCCAATGCCCGCGCCAAGCCCCGGCCCAGTGTGCTTTTGCCCGACGAGGGCATGCCCAGCAGGTAAATTGGTTTCATGCTTGAAAGTAGATAGTCCGTGGTCGCTCGTCGTCAGTCGTTCGTTTCATTTTTACTATCGACTGACGACGAACGACTATTGACTTACAACAACAACCCCGCCAGCGTCGCCGACATGTAGCTGGCCAGCGTGCCGCAGATGAGGGCTTTGAAACCCAGTTTGGCTAAATCGGTGCGGCGAGAGGGGGCCAGTTCACCGATGCCGCCGATCTGGATGGCAATGGACGAAAAATTGGCGAAGCCGCAGAGCGCAAAGCTGGTGATGGCGATGGTTTTCGGATCGAGGGTGGGTTTGAGTTTCACCAAATCGAGGTAGGCCACGAATTCGTTGACCACCATTTTGGTGCCCATCAGCGCCCCGGCGGTTTCCACGTCCTTGCCCGGCACGCCCATCGCCCAGGCAAACACGGCGAAGAGTTTGCCGAGCAGAAAATTCATGCTCAGTTCGGGAAAACCCGCCAGGCTGCCCACTTTGCCGAGAATCAAATCGAGCAGGGCAATCAGCGCGATGAAGCCGATGAGCATGGCAATCACGTTCAGCCCCACCTTCAGCCCCTCGCTGGCCCCGCTGGCGATGGCGTCCACAAGGTTGGCGTGGGTTTTCTTGACGTCGAGTTTCACGTAGCCCTTCGTTTCGGATTTTTCAGTTTCGGGAAACACGATTTTCGAAATCACCAGCGCCCCCGGCGCGGCCATCAGGCTGGCCGCCAGCAGGTAGGGCGCAGGTACGCCCAGTGAAATGTACACGGCCATTACGCCCCCGGCGATGCAGGCGAAGGAGCCAGTCATCGAGGCCAGCAACTCGGAGTTGGTCATCGTTTTCAGGTAGGGCTTGATCATGATTTGCGCCTCCACCTGCCCGACGAACGTGCTGGCTACGTTGCTCAGGGCCTCGGCCCCGCTCACGTCCATGAGCCAGTACACGGCCCGCGCGATGACGGCCACCACCCGTTGCATGATGCCCAGGTGGTAGAACATGTTGACCAGCACGGCCACGAAAATGATGGTCGGGATGACCTTGAAGAAGAAAATGTACTCATTGCCCGTGCCAAAGGCCCGGCCCATGAGGTCACGGTTGACGAGTGAGCCAAACACGAAGGCCGCGCCCTGGTCGGCGTTTTCGAGGGTTTTGTTGACCAGTTTGCCGAGGTAATCGAAAACCCGCTGGCCGACTTCGGTTTTCAGGATGAACACCGCGAGGCCGAATTGGAGCAGCAGGCCCACGCCGACGGTGCGGTAATTGATGGCGCGGCGGTTGTTCGACATCGCGAAGGCAATGCCCAGAATCAGCACGATGCCGAGCAGGCCGGTAAAACGTTCCATGAAAATTGGTGAAGGGTGGTAGGCAAAACGAAACCTCCAGAGTACAACCCTGGAGGTTTTTTCTTGCTTCAAAAATAGGCAAAAAGCGCCGAGTTACCGCGCCACCCGCCGTGTGCGCCGCCAGGCCAGGTAGGCCAGCAGCACCACGCCCACCACGATGGCCGAAGCAATCTGAAACGTGCTTTCAATGCGGGCCTCCGCCGCTTTGCGCTGCTCTTTTTCGGCCTTGAGCCGGGCTTCGAGGCGCTGCACCCGCTCGGTCATGGCGTTGGTTTCGTTCAGAAAACTGTTCGTCTGCGAGGTTAAATCGCCGGTTTTGGTTTGCAGGCGCAGGGCCTGGAGCTCGAGGCGTTCGCGCTCCTTCTGGTTGACGGTCTGGAGCCGGGCCAGAATCTGGTTGTCTTTGGCAATGATGCGTTCGAGCGTGGCGATGATGTCGCGCAGGTCTCGTTTCGATTTTCCGCCGAAGAGCGCGTGGTTTTGCTGCTGGTAGTAATCCCAGTCTTTGTACAACTTCGAGCGCTGGCCGATGAGCGCGGCCAACTGCGAGTCAGTGGCGGCGGTGGAAGGCGTCGGGTTCGAGGTGGTTTGGGAGGAAGCCCGGAAGCAGAGCGCGACGAGCACGGAGAGGAGGAACAGGCGTTTTCGCATGGAAATGAGGAGGTTGGAAAAAGCCGAAGCGCGGCGAAAACTGGTGAGCAAAAACCTTTCCCCAGCGCTCAAAACAGTTTCGCCGTCCAGATTTCCTTCTCCGTGACGTTGAAAAACGCCTCATGGATGTCGAACGGCTCCTTCACGTCCTTCGGGTCGGTGCAGTCGTCCATGCTGCCGGTGCATTGCACGTAATCGCCATTTTCGAGCAGTTCGTAGGCGTTCACGTTGTCGCGGAGGTTGTAGGCTAGGATGTGGATGGCCTGCTGGCGCACGCGTTCGTCGACGAGCAGAAACAGCGACTCGATGCGTTTGTCGAAACTCCGCACCATTACGTCGGCCGAGCCGCCGTACACTTTCGGGTCGCCGCCGTTGTGGAAGTAGAACAGGCGCGTGTGTTCGAGAAAATCGCCGACGATGGAGCGCACGGTGATGTTTTCGGAAAGCCCCGCCCGCTGGGGCCGCAGGCAGCAGATGCCCCGCACCACGAGCTTGATGGGCACGCCCGCCTGGCTGGCGGCGTAGAGTTCATCAATCACGTCTTTGTCTTCCAGCGAATTGATTTTGAAGCAAATGCCGCAGGGTTGCCCCGCTTTCGCCGCTTCGGCTTCGGCCCGAATCAGTTCCAGCAGTTTGTTGCGCATGTCGCGGGGGGCGGTGATGAGGTTCTGGTAACTGCCCGGCAGCGAATGGCCCGTGATGACGTTGAAAAACTCCGAAATGTCGCTCGTGTAGGCTTCGTTGGCCGTGAGCAGGCCCACGTCGGTGTAGAGTTTGGCCGTGTCTTCGTTGTAGTTGCCGCTCGACAGGTGGGCGTAGCGCCGCACGCCGTCGCCCTCGGCCCGCACGATGAGCAGCAGCTTGGTGTGGGTTTTGAACCGCCCGATGCCGTAAATCACGAAGCACCCGGCTTTTTGCAGGCGCTGGGCTTCGCGGATGTTGTTTTCTTCGTCAAAACGGGCTTTCACCTCGAAAAGCACTGCCACGTTTTTACCGTTTTCGGCAGCGCGGAGCAGGGCGGCCGTTACGCGGGACTGCTTGGCCAGCCGGTAAATCGTCAGCTTGATGCTCAGCACGTTGGGGTCGTCGGCGGCCTGTTCGAGCATTTGCAGCACCGGCTCGAAGCTGTTGTAGGGGTGGTGGAGCAGGATGTCGCGCTCGCGGATGGTCTCGAACACGTCCTCCGACCGCTCCCGCGCCAGCCCCAGCGGGGGCACGGCGGGGTGCAGGGGGGGCAGTTCGTCGCGAAATTCAGGGTGCTTGGTGATTTGGTTCAGCCCCGTGAAATCGATGAGTTGGTCGGCGATGAAAAAGTTGGCCCGGTCGATGTCCCAGCGTTTCATCAGCACGTCCATCATCCAGTCCGACGCGTCGGCTTCGATGGCCACCTTTACCACGCGGCCCAGGCGGCGGCTTTTCACTTTCTGCCGGATTTCGTCCACCAGGTCGTCGTCGGCTTCGTCGGGTTCTTCGACCTCAAAATCGCCGTTGCGGATGAGGCGCAGCAGCGTCACATCCAGAATTTCGACGTTTCGGTAGAGCTTCTGCATTTCGTGCCGGATGGCTTCTTCGATGGGCAGAAACACCACCTCGTCGGGCCGGTCGTGGACGATGAACCGGGGCAAGTTCTGCGGAATCTGCACGAACGACAGCTTGCGCTCCTCCCGGTCGGCCTTCGTCGGTTGGGGGTTTTTCGTGACCACTCCGAAAATCAGCGTTCGCGGCAGCAGGGTGGGGAAGGTGTGCGTCTGGTCGAACACCATCGGCGTGAGCATGGGGTACACCGTCCGGTCGAAAAACCGAACGGTTTCGGCGGCTTCGGCTTCGGTCAAATCCTGCCAGCGGGCCAGGCGCAGTTCATTCTCGGGAAAAAGCGCCTGGAGTTCGCGGAACACGGCGCTGCGGTCCTGGTAAAATTTCTGGGACGCCGCCAGCAGGGTTTTCCGGAACGGCCCTTCGCGCAGGCCGGAGTAGTCGATGCGCTCACGGCCGTAGTCGAGGTAGTTGTACAGCCCCCCGACGCGGATGGTGAAAAATTCGTCGAGGTTGGAGGCCGTGATGGCCAGAAACCGGAGCCGGTCGAAGAGGTTGCGGCTGGTGTCGCGGGCCTGGTCGAGCACGCGCTCGTTGAACTTCAGCCAGGATAAATCGCGGCTGATGTACGGCGACTGCCCGATGGTGGTACTGAGTTTTTCCTGGTTGCGGGAGGTACGTTTGGCGTCGTTCATGGTCGGGGTGTTCGTGCCCATCACGGTTTGTACCAACGAAAAAAGGCCCCTCAGCGGCAAGCCTTTGCGGTACGTGAAGCGGTATTTCGGACTTTTCTTTCCCACAAATCAACGGCAATGTTTCGAGCGGTTTAGAGTCGAACGGGTTACGGTTTCGTTAAATTGTTCACGTTGAGTCAGTTTTCAAAGCTCGGGGCGGAATCGAGCAGCGCCAACCCCTTCGTTTGGCAAACATCGTGAAAATCCGGGTCAAAACTCGCCAGCGCGCCGATGTTTCGGCTGAGGCAGGTAGCAACGACGAGGGCGTCGTTAGGGAGGAGGTTGAAATCGGCCATGAGGTCGGCGACGGTGGGCAAATCCTTCGGGGCAATGTCAATCAGGGTAAATTCCTGAATCAGTTTGTGGTTTTCGCTCTTGCCCAGCACACGCCGAATATCGCCCCGCTCCTTAACCGTCCGGGGCGAAACATTTTTGCCAATCGTCAGATAGTGAAACAGAAATTCGCTCACCACCACGGAACTGATGAACACTTCGACTCCGGACAGTTCGGTAACCATTTGAAACAAGTCGGTTCTGCGTCCCTTCTCGCTTTCGATGAGCACCAAACTATCCACAAACAGCCGCCGGTTACTGGTCAAACACGTCGTATTTGTCGGTCACCGCATCGGGGAACGGGGCGGTGCCGATGTATTTTTTCAAATGCTGGTACGGCTTAGCCGGGAGTTGTGTCTTTTGCAGTTCCGTTTCCAGAACTTCTGCCTGTTTGCGAAAATACGCTTCCACCGCCGGAAGGCCCATTTTCTCCACCACCTCGTCGGCGATGGGGATTTCCAAGTGAATCGTTGTCATGGCTCGATGTCGGATTGTTGATTTTTTATCGCCTCGTAATCCGTCTTCAGCCGCCCCATTTCGCGAACCAGAAACGTCTGCAACTGCTCGTTGAAGGCTTTTTTGTCCTCCTCCGACAGCGAGGCGTAGAGGTCTTTCAGTTCCTGGTTGATGGCTGCCCGCTCCTCTGCACTGGCGTGGATGCTGCGGTGGTGGTAGGATTTGAAATCAAAAGGTGTCATTGATTTGAAATCGGGCGAATTCTGATTTTCCGGGTCGTAATACTGATTCAAAATCAAAATGTCGTAGGGGCAACCCTTGCGGTTGCCCTGGGTGGCCTGCCAACGACGCCACGGGGTGTTCCAGCAGGCGGGCACCCATGCGGGCCAAGCTGCGGGCTTGGCGCTGGTCTTCGACGGCGGCTCCCAGGAACTCTTGCTCACCCCAGGCTTGGCTGTCCATGATTCAAGGCGTTTCCTCGAAATTAGAAATTTTATGGGACAGGATAAGGTTACAAACTCGCGCCATTCAAATACACAGACTCGCGCCAGTTGGGGGCGCCATTCAAAGTCAAAGACTCGCGCCAGTTTGGGGCGGTGGAGTTGCGGCCCCCGGCGAGGATGAGCTGGCTGCCCACCATCGTGGCGCTGATGTGGTCGCGGGGGCGGGGGGCGTCGGGGAGGCGGTTCCACTGGTTGGTTTTGGGGTCGAACTCGTCGAACCAGGCCACGTGGCCGTCCCAGTGGCCGTCGATGATGCCGCAGACCATGTAGATTTTGTTCTGGTACACGACCACGCCCGCCGAGCCGCGCAGGCGGTCGGTGGGGATGGCGGGGCCTTCGCGCCACTCGCCCCGCTTGGGGTTGTAGATGTAGATGACGGGCAGGGGCGTTTCGTGGGGGTACGGGCCTTTGAAGGCCCCCAGCACGTAGATTTCGCCCCGGTGCGTGACGGCCTGGAAGTGGTTCATCTCGACGGGCGGCGGGGGGAGTTTGCGCCAGAGGAGCGACTTGAGGTTGAGGGCTTCGAGGGGCCGCGTGCCCCGCCCGCCGATGGCGTAGAAGTCGTCGCCGACGAGGGCGGCGGCGTTTTCGTGGCGGGGGGTGGCTTCGTTTTGGGTCTGGACGGTCTGCCAGGTTTGGGCCTGGGCGGTGGCGGCGAGGAGCAGCAGCGGAGGATTTGGGCGTGCATGGAAACGGGGGTTGGGTTCCGGTTTCCAAAAGTACGGATGGGGCGGGGTTTACTGCTTTTTTGGGGGAAGAAAGAACCTTTCAAGGGGTGGGGGGCGCATTTGCAAGAGGTGAAGCGGCTTGCCATTCGACGCCGCCCCGGAGGGGCTTGAAATAAAAGTTGCTCGCAGGATGCGAGCAACTGCGGGGGAGTGTGGGCAGCGCGGTAACTAGCTTGATGATTCGTCATCCATTCTATCAAATGAAGGCCCTGAGGTAAATCGGCCAAATTCTTGAAAGTTGTTAGCTCCAAAAGAACCGTCAAGATAAATATCTTTTTCATCGATATTTAACTCAGGGTCTTTTTGAATTCTAACTCTTATTCCTTGATTATTCATTGAAATGGTAGAGGAGCGCACAGACTGTTTCGTAAAATTTATATAATGAATTTTGGAAATTTGCTTTTTTGAAATCTTGATTTTAGTTAATTTTAGAATGATAATATCAATTAATTTAATTGTTGAATCGTTTGGATTACATGACATATAGTTGTTCAGCGTGATTATCATTTCTTCTACCGTTTGACGAAGATAGCAGCCAATTACAAAATCAGGCGCTTCATCAATAAACTGCTCCTTAGATGGTTGAATAATTTTAGAAGAAGGTGTTTCCGCATATTTCAACAACATAAGTCTATTAAAAATCTGCATCCATGTGGTGTGTTCAATCGTTGAACAATTTTTTAACAAAGAGTTAATACAACTAACAATACTGAAGATATATTCAGCTCTGCAATCTATTCGCTCAAGATTGGGTTTAGATTTTCCTAGTGATAAACTCAATCTACGAAGTTGAATATGTATCTCATCGAGAATTGATGGAATTAAGTTAATTTTTACTGTCTTAAACATATTATCTTTCTGCATCTCAAGAATTCCGTAATAAATTAATAATTTTTTGCTTCCAATAACATTAGTCTTATGAACTGGGTAGTATTCTAAATAAGCAATCGTATTAACTTTCAAATTGTAAAAAGCCCTAATCTCGTCTGTAATTTTTTTAATCTGTTTCCAAACTCTATAGTCAAGAATATTGGAGCTATTGAATTGTTTCAACAATTCCAATATTTGATGTAAAATTTGAACGTTGAGCATTTTATAACTTCTTATTGTTCATATGAATTACCCACGTTGTTCCAAGTCTGAAGCCAAGCCGTGCGCATGAGGGACTTGGAACAACACGACGGCGCTTGCAAATCTACCACAACGCCCCAATCTTCCAAACGCCTTCCCCTGTTTGTCATCCTGAGCTTGTCCTGGCATGGAATGCGAAGGACCTTCCTGGCCTACCGGTTAGCTGGCCTGTCACCGAACGTTTGGTGGCAAGAAAGCGGTCTGGAGCACCGGGAAAGTCCTTCGCTACGCTCAGGATGACAGAGTGGGGGATGGGCTGCGCCATTTTGTGAGTGCGCTTCCGGGCTGGGATATTTCACCGTTGCGCTGGGATATTTCGCTTCCGCACGGTGATATATCGTCTCCGGTCTGAGGTATTTCCCTTTCGCACTGAGGTATTTTGCTTCCGGTCTGTGATATTTCCTCTCCGGGCCGAGATATATCCCTTCCGGGTCGGGATATATTCCTTCCGGTTCGGGATATTTTGCTTCCGGGTTGAGATAGTTTGCCTCCGGGCCGGGATATCAGGCTCCCGGTTTCAGATGGTCGTGCCCCCGTCGGCGGTGTAGAGGCCGCCGGTGCAGTAGCCCGCCGCGTCGGAGGCGAGGAAGAGGGCCATGCCGGCGATTTCGTCCACCGTGCCCATGCGGGCGATGGGGAGGTGCTTGGTGAAGCGGGCCAGAATCTGTTCGTTGGCCCAGAGGGCTTCGCTGAACTTGGTTTTGATGAGGCCGGGGCAAATGGCGTTGACGCGGATGCCGTCGGGGCCCCATTCTTTCGCCTGCACTTTGGTGAGCATGTTCAACGCCGCCTTGCTGACGGAGTAGATGCCGAGGCCGGGGTCGGGCGTGAGGCCGGCGATGCTGCTGATGTTGAGCACGGAGCCGCCGCCGCGCAGCTTCATGTGGGGGTAGCAGAGGTTGGCGAGTTCGAACGGGGCTTTGATGTTGACCTGCATGATTTTGTCGAAGGCGCTGGGGGGGCAGTCGATGACGGGGCCGAAGACGGGGTTGGTGGCGGCGTTGTTGACGAGGATGTCGATGCCGCCGAAGCGTTCGAGGGTTTTTTCGACGAGGGTTTTCAGCGCGGCGGAGTCGCCGGTGTGGGCGGCGATGGCGGCGACTTCCGCGCCCGTGGCCTGCATTTCTTCGGCGAGGGCGTCGAGGTCGGCCTGTTTGCGGCTGCTCAGCACGACTTTGGCCCCGAAGGCGGCGTAGGTGCGGGCGATGGCCTCGCCGATGCCTTTGCTGGCCCCGGTGATGAGGGCGACTTTGTTGTGGAGGGAGAAGAGGTCGGGCATGAGTTTGAAGTTTGAAGTTTGATGTGCGACACTAAATTAGGGTACCCTCTGATTTGCACTGATTCAGGCGTAATCTATGGTTGGCTTCAGAATGCGACGTCTTCAACGGACGTCTTCAATGATAAAAACAGCACTTTTTGAAGGAAGTAGACTACTCTAACTTAGTGTCGCACATCAAGTTTGAAGTTTGAAGTTGATGTGGAGCGGAATGGCCGATTTACGCAGATTTGGTAAATTTTACGGAAAACCACTCGACCAATTTTTTCGGCGGAATCAAAAGAATCTGCGTAACTCTGCGCTTCAGACCCGATTATCATGAATCCCGAAACGCCCGAAGTCCGCGATGGATTGCCGCCGTTTGCCCGCTCGTGGGGGCAGTTGTACGCCTGGGTCGTCGCCAGTCTGGTGGCGATGATCGGGTTTTTGTGGTGGTTTACGGGGTATTTTAACTGAAGAAAGGCAGGAGAACGTTCAATGCTCAATGTTCAATGCTCAATGTTCAATGATGAATGATTTTCATTGAGAATTGAACATTGAGCATTGAACATTCTCTAAAAAATTCCTCTCCTCCCTCCAACCTATGAGTTCAACCGACTGGCTCGTTCTCGTTGCCACGATTGGAAGTTTGATTGGTTACGGCGTCTGGAAAAGCCGCCGCGACCAGACGATGGACGGGTACCTGCTGGGCAACCGCTCGCTGGCCTGGTACCAGGTGGGCCTGAGCGTGATGGCCACGCAGGCCAGCGCCGTGACGTTTCTGTCGGCCCCCGGCCAGGCGTACACCGATGGCCTGCGGTTCGTGCAGTTTTACTTCGGGCTGCCGCTGGCGATGATCGTGATTTCGGTGACGTTCATCCCTATTTTCCACCGGCTGAAGGTGTACACGGCCTACGAGTTTCTCGAAAACCGCTTCGACCTCCGCACCCGCACGCTCACGTCGCTCTTGTTTCTGGTGCCGCGCTTTCTTTCGACGGGCATCACGATTTACGCGCCTTCCTTGATTCTGAGCACGCTGCTGAACTGGGACATCGTGTGGACGAACGTGTTCATGGGCGGACTGGTGATCATCTACACCACGTCGGGCGGCGTGCGGGCCGTGGCCTACACGCACGTACAGCAAATGGCGATTGTGTTCGTGGGGATGGCCCTGGCGGGGTACATGGTGGTGCGCCTGCTGCCGGAGGACGTGGGGTTCGTGGACACGCTCCGGGTGGCGGGGAAGCTGGGCAAGCTCAACGCGATTGACTGGAAGTTTGATTTGGCCAACCGCTACAACGTGTGGTCGGGGCTGATTGGCGGGTTTTTCCTGCAACTGTCGTACTTCGGCACCGACCAGTCGCAGGTGGGGCGGTACATTTCCGGTGAAACGGTGGGGCAAAGCCGCCTGGGGCTGCTGATGAACGGGATGTTGAAAATCCCGATGCAGTTTTTGATTCTGCTCGTGGGGTCGCTGGTGTTCGTGTTTTACCACTTCCACACGCCCCCGCTGAATTTCAACAAGGCTGAGGTGGCGGCGGTCGAGAACACGGCGGAATACCGGCAATTTGCCGCCGAACACGAGCGGCTTTCCGCGCGGAAAGCGGCGGAAACGGCTACGTTGCACAACGCCCTCGAAACCGGCGACGAAGCCGCCATCGCCGCCGCCCAAACCCGTCTCGAAGTCACCGAAGCGGGCGTGAGCGCCGCCCGCAAGGGCGTGGCCGACCTCATCAAAGCCAGGGGCGGCGACCCGAATGACACGAACTACGTGTTTCTGAATTTCGTCGTCAACCAACTGCCCGTGGGGCTGGTGGGGCTGATCATCGCGGTGATCTTCGTGGCCTCGATGGGTTCGACGGCCTCGGCCCTCAACTCGCTCACCTCCTGCTTCGTGGTGGACATTTACAAGCGAATGCTCCGGCCCGCCGAGTCGGAACTGCACTACGTGCGGTTTTCGCGGGTGCTGACGGCGGTCTGGGGGGTGGCCTGCGTGGGTGTGGCCATGTTTGCCAACCGGATGGGCAGCCTCATCGAGGCCGTCAATGTGCTGGGGTCGCTGTTTTACGGCACGGTGCTGGGGGTGTTTCTGGTGGCGTTTTATTTTAAAAAGCTGGGGGCGAAAGCCACGTTCTGGGCAGCGATTTTGGCCGAACTGCTGGTGGTGCTGTTCTGGTGGCTCGACCTGACGGCCTTCCTCTGGCTCAACCTGATTGGCTGCGTGCTGGTGGTGGGGCTGGCGGCGGGGATTCAGATTTTGTTGAAAAAAGAAGGGAACCCAGCCTGAACCGGGTTCCCTTCTTTTCGCTGCGTACGCCGACTTCAGGATTTCTTCTTTTTCCCCATCACCTTCCCCTTCACCGCGTCGAGCGCGGGGAGTTTGGTTTGCCATTCCTTCAGGCTGCTTTCGATGCCGCCTTTGAAGAACGGAAACACTGAATCGCCCTGGCCGAGGGCGAGGGCCTTCTGGGCCAGGGGTACGGCTTCGGTGAAGTTGCCGAGTTTGGCCAGCAGTTGGGCTTTCGTCCACACGTTGCGGAAAGTTTCCTTGATACCGATGGACTTGTTGACCCAATCCAGGGCCTGGTTGAGGTTTTTGCCCTTGCTGAGGTTGTAGTTGGCGGCGTTGGCGAGCACATTGGCGTCGTCGGGCTTGGCGGCCACGGCCTCGGCGATGTTGCGCTCCGTGTTGGCCGTGGTGTTGAAGGCCAGTTTGACGGGCACCAGGGCGGCGTCCCAGGCCAGGTTCATGGTGGCTGTGCTGTCGGTCAGATTCGAGAACCAGACGAGGAAGGCGTCGGTTTTGGGGCCGTTCATCACGGGCGTTACCTTCACGCGCAGGGCGTCGTCGCCCTGGCTGTACGTTTGTTCGCTGGCTCCCGCAGTTTTGTTGAAAATCACCGTCCAGGCGCTGGGGTCGGGGATGCTGAACACCGAGTACTTGCCCGCCGGGAGCGTCTGGCCTTCGACCGTCGCGTCGGTCGAAAGTTCGAGGGTCGTGGCGGCGTTGGCCCCCGTGCGCCAGAGTTCGCCCCATTTCCGCACGCTCGTGCTGTCGGGACCGAAGGCTTTGCGGCCCCGGAGCATGGGGCGGGAGTAGGTCACGGTGAGGTCGGTGACGCCGACGGTCTGCTTCACCTGGGCGGCGGGGCTGGGCGAGGGCGTGCGTTGGGCGTCGGCGGCGAAGGTCACCGCGCCGAGGAGCAGAGCGGTGAGGGTGGTTTTTCTCGAAAAATCCGAAAAACGGGTCATGGGGTTGAAGCTTAGTTTGGTGAGAAACGGGCCAAAAGTACGCAGAACCGCCTAATTTCGACGCCTGTTTTCAGCCCTATGCACCGCAACGCACTCCTGCACCTGCTCCGCGCCCACCCGCCTTTCGACGACGCCGAAACCCGGCACCTCGACCGGTTCCTTCACTTCGTGCAGACGCACCCCGACTGCTTCGAGCGTACGCTGGCCGTGGGTCACGTCACCGGCTCGGCCTGGATCACCGATCCCGGCGGGCAGCGCGTGCTGCTCCTGCACCACCGCAAGCTCGACCGCTGGTTTCAGCCCGGCGGCCACGCCGACGGCGACCCGGACGTGCGGGCCGTGGCCTTCCGCGAAGCGACCGAAGAAACCGGCCTCGCCGTGACGCTGGCCCAGGAAACCATTTTCGACGTGGACATCCACCGCATTCCGGCCAACGCCCGCGAAGCCGCCCATGATCATTTTGACGTGCGCTTCTGGTTCACCGCCGACCCAGCGGTGCCGCTGGCGGTCAATTCGGAAGCGAAGGCCCTGGCGTGGGTGCCGCTGGAAGCGGTCAGCGAATACAACTCGGAAGAATCGATGGCGCGGATGGTGGTGAAAACGCGTCAGCGGACGCGCTGGTAGCGGAAGCGCTGGCGTTGACCTTGACTTTCGCTCTGGTCGAGGTCGAGAAATTGATCGCTGACTTGAACCACTGTCCAAGTGCGGGGCAATACGCATTTGACGGTAGGGCAGGAGACCCAATCCGTGAAGGTGATTTGTGCATTAACCCGGTACGAGGAAGAAGCCGGTACCGTCGCTGGTGTGCCAGCTATGAACGAATACCGCGTCGGCTGGCAACACTCCCGTTTCGGTCTCCCGGCAAGGTCCATGTAATCAAACGACCCATCGACCCGAAACTCAAACTGCACGGGCACGAAAGGAATGAAATTGGTCCAAACGCCCGTCGAATCCTGCTGGGCCACGAGTGTCCATCGGCCCACGACGGCCGGGGCGGTTTCGTCGGCTTTTTTGGAGCAGGAAAAAAGAAAAAGCAGGGCGAGGAAAACAGCAAAACGGGTCATGGCAAGTCTATTTTTTGCCATGACCCGTTTGGGGCGAAAAAGGTAGAAACGCGGGGCGGAAATTTTCCGAACCGGCGGGCATTTACCCTGAAAATTCAAAATCAAATTTTCAATTTTCAGGGTAGACCCTTTCCGGTTACTCCACGACTTCAATCGAAAACTTCACCGTGTTGAGCGGGATTTCGCCTTCTTCGAGGGGTTGCTGGGCCAGGGCGTCGAGCACGTCGAAACCCTCCGTCACTTCGCCGAAGACGGTGTACTCGCCGTCGTAGAGCATTTCGCCGCCCTGTTGGAGGTACACGCTGCGGAGGGCTTCCGGGTATTTCGTCAGTTCGTCGGCGTCGTAAAACCGGCCTTTGGTGATGATAAAAAACTCCGTCGGCGACGATTCCTTGGCCGGGTTTCTCTCACCCGAGTAGCGGGCCATCGCCAGCGCGCCTTTTTTATGGAGCAGGTTGGGCCGGAATTCCGCCGGGATCGTGTAGCCCAACTGGTCGCTGGTTTTGCCCCCGCCCTGCACGGCCACGCCTTTCACGATGCGGTAAAAACCCCGGTCGTCGTAGTAGCCTCCCTTCACGAGCCGGAGGAAATTGGCCGTGTGCAGGGGCGTTTCGTCGTAGAGTTTGACGAACAAATCGCCCTTGCCGGTGTGGATTTTGAGCCGACGCTCCTGGTGTTTTTGGCCGTACTCGGTCAGCGTTGGCCGGACCTGGTCTTTTGGGATGTCGTGCCGATTGGTGCAGGCAGAAAGCGCCAGCAGGCCGCAAATGACCGGCAGGAGTGGGTTACACCAGTTCGATTTTTTCAATGTCGGTTGGGCGAATGGAAACAGCACGGTCAAGCACCAGCAGCGAGGAATTCAGGACGGTAAGCGGGGCAAGGGTCTGCCCGTTTTTCAGCAAAACTCTAACCACCTGATAGCCCATGCCCGTCTCCGGCAGCGAGGACAGGTGCGCACTGAAACGCGTTGGCAAGGTCATCAGGTTGCTTCTCATGCCGCTAAGGTAAAAAATGACTGTGTAAAAGCAGGGTGTCGGGGCTGGTTCCGGCGGGGAAAAATGCTTCCCGCCCGCCGCCCGGCTGTCCAAAATTGGGAGTTACCCAACCTCGATACACGGAATCCCCCATTTTAGGCTGAATTTGAAAATGATGCGTTTTGGGGAGTGGCACCGGCAAGGCGTACCGGGCTACTGGGTTCTCAAACCTGTTTCGGCACAGCAGGTAGTCGGCGGCGGTCGTCGTGTAGCTTCCCGGCAACAGTTTCCGGGTGGAAAAATCAACCCGGCGATCGTGCTGGAAATCGGAGAGGCGGACGAAAAGTTCGTCGCCGTTGGCATTGGGAATCAGGCCACCGGATGAGTAAGAAGTGGATGGTTCCGATGCTTCGGAAAAAAACGAAACCCCTTCCTGATCCAATACAATGTCCTCCAGCGTTAGCCTATTCTGCATTTCTGACAACGCAAAATCAGGAAAATCGTATTGTTGAAAATAGTTGGAATAAGCTTTTGGATTCCAGTTTTCAATGCGTTGAAGAAGCCTGTCAGCAACCGGACTAAGAATTGATTCTACTGGAAAAGCAAGAAGCGCGTTGAGAACCACGAATTGCGCTTGGTGGGTAACATTCCAATCACGAAAATTGGCTTTAATAACTTGAAATCCCATCCCCGACTCAGGTAGATCTAAAAGAGCGGATGATGTCGCCGAGTCTAACACGAAAAAGCCATTAATCCGTAAAGGCTCCATGATGATTCGGTTGCTTTTAGTATTTGGCAAACATAGGAATAAGTTTGAACGCATCCCCGTCAAACAGCCCCCGGTCACTGAGTTTCAGGTGCGGAATCACGAGCAAGGCCATGAACGAGAGCGTCATGAACGGCGCGGCGAGCGGGCTGCCCAATTCCTTTGCCAGCGCATCGAGGCTGGCGTAGCGGCGGGCAACCTCGTAGCCGTCCAAATCGCTCATCAGGCCCGCGATGGGCAGGGGCAGGATTTCGCGCCGGTCGCCGTCCACGACGGCCACGCCGCCCCGTTCCTGAATCACGAGGTTGACGGCTTCGCAGAGGCTTTCGTCGTCGGCCCCGACGGCGATGACGTTGTGCGAATCGTGGGCCACCGACGAGGCAATGGCCCCGCGCCGCAGCCCGAAACCCCGGATGAAAGCCACGGCGGGCGGGGCGTCGGCGTAGCGGTTGACGACGGTGAGTTTGAGCACGTCGTCGGCGTCGGGTGGGAGCGTCAGCGCGTTGGTGATGAGTTGGCCGTCAAGGGCCTCGATGATTTTGAATTTTGGATTTTGGATTTTCGATTGGTCGTTTTTGGAATCGAAAATCCAAAATCCAAAATCGAAAATCTTTTTCGGCGAACATTCAAACCGATTCACCGCCGTCACCGGTTGGTGGGGGAGGAGGGAGCGGCCCCGTTCGGCCACCAATTCGCCGTTGAGGTAGGTTTGCAACACGTTGAACTCGTGCAGGTTGTCCACGACGATGAAATCCGCCGGGTCGCCGACGCGGAGCAGGCCCACGGGCAGACGGTAATGTTCGACTGGGTTGATGCAGGCCACGGTCAGGATTTCAAAAAGTTTTTCGGGAAAATGGGCGAGCGCCCGCTTCACCAATTCGTTGAGGTGCCCGGCTTCGAGGCTGTCGGGGTGCTTATCGTCGGAGCAAAACATCAGGTTGGGCCAGTGCTCCGGCAGCATTGGGATGAGCGCCTCGAAGTTTTTGGCCGCCGAGCCTTCGCGAATCAGAATCTTCATGCCCGCCGCCAGCTTGTCGCGGGCTTCGTCGGCGGTGAAGCATTCGTGGTCGGTCTGGATGCCCGCTTCGGCGTAGTGGCGGGCGTCGGCTCCGCGCAGGCCGGGGGCGTGGCCGTCCACGGGTTTGCCCAAACGTTTCGCCACGGCGATTTTGGCCAGCATGTCCGCGTCGCCGTGGAGCACGCCGGGAAAGTTCATCACCTCGGCGAGGTAGCCGATTTCGGGGTAGGTTTTCAACAAAAACTCGACGTCCTCCGGCCCGAGCGTGGCCCCGGCGGTCTCGAAGGTCGTGGCCGGAACGCAGGGCGGCGCGCCGAAGCAGAATTTAAAGGGCGTTTGCCGGGCGTTCTGCACCATCCACTCCACGCCCGGCACGCCGAGCACGTTGGCGATTTCGTGCGGGTCGCTCACCGTGGCCACCGTGCCGTGGAGGACGGTCATCCGGGCGAACTCCGTGGGCGGCAGCATGGAACTTTCGACGTGAACGTGGGCATCGACGAAGCCGGGGAGGATGCAGGGGCGGTCCGACGGGTCGGCAGGGGGCAGGGGGCCAGGGAGTTCTTGAATTTCAACAATTCGACCTTCATCAATCCGGATTTCGGCGGGGTAGAGGCGGCGCTGGTGGAGATCGACGAGGATGCCGGTGAGTTGCATGGCGTGGAATTTCGGGGCGGGTACCGTACTTTCGCAAAGTAAACGGAACCTCCGGCGGTTGGCGCAACGGTCGGGGGTTTTTTGCGAAACGCGATACTGGGTGCCGGATGAAAAGCAAGATGCTGGATGAAGCACACGATGTTGGATGAAAATACCCAGCATCCAATTTCCAGTATCCAGGATCTTGCTTTTCATCCAGCATCTTGCTTTTTCATCCAGCATTCATGCCCAAAATCATCGTTGCCATCGACGGCTATTCAAGCTGCGGCAAAAGCACCACCGCCAAAGGTGTCGCGGCCCGACTGGGGTACGCTTACGTGGACACGGGGGCCATGTACCGGGCCGTGAGCCTGTATTTTCACCACCACTTCGTCACCTTCACCAACGACCGCGAGGTGCGCAAGGCCCTCGACGAAATTCACATTTCGTTTGAGTTTAACCCCAAACTGGGCGAGAGCGAAACCTACCTCAACGGCCTCTGCGTGGAAGACGAAATCCGGAAAATGTACATTTCGGAAATGGTCAGCGAGGTGAGCGCCATCGTGGCCGTGCGCCGGGCGATGGTGGCCCAGCAGCAGCGCATGGGCAAACACCGGGGCCTGGTGATGGACGGTCGCGACATCGGCACGGTGGTGTTCCCCGACGCCGAACTGAAAATCTTCATGACCGCTGACCCGCTCGTGCGCGCCCAGCGCCGCCAGCAGGAACTCTTCGAAAAAGGCGAACTGGTGGACCTGGAAACCGTGCTCGAAAACCTGCGCCACCGCGACCACATCGACACCACCCGCGCCGAAGGCCCCCTCCGCCAAGCCCCCGACGCCGTGCTGCTCGATAATTCCCACCTGACGCAGGAACAACAACTCGAATTCGTCGTCGCACTGGCGAAGGAGCGAATGGGCGAAAAAGTAGTCGGTTAGACCTGCCAAACACGCCCCGCATGGATTTCTATTTTCTCAACGGCAAAATCCTCCCCGCCGACGAAGCCCGGCTCCACGTGAGCGACCTCGGGCTGCAACGGGCCTACGGCATTTTCGACTTTTTCCGGGCCATCGACGGGCGGCCGCTGTTTCTCGAAGACCACCTCGACCGCTTCGAGCGCTCGGCGGGCCTGCTGGGGTTGTCGGTGCCCTTCACCCGCGATGAGTTGCGGAACCTCGTGGCCGAACTCACCCGCCTCAACCCGCACCCGCTGCTCGGCTTCAAGTTCATCCTCACCGGCGGCTACTCCCCCGACGGCTTCGCGCCCGCCGAAGTGCCCAATTTGGTCGTGATACCGAAGCCTTTCAAATTCCTCGACGCGCCGGGGGGGATGCACGTCATGACCGTGGCGCACCAGCGGCAGTTGTTCGAGGTGAAAAGCCTCGACTACCTCATGCCGATTTTCGCCCTCCGCCGGCAGCGCGAAATCGGGGCCGACGACGTGCTCTACCACCACAACGGCCTGGTTACCGAATTGTCGCGGAGCAATCTTTTTATCGTGAAAAACGGGGTCGTCAGCACCCCCGCCGACGGGATGCTGCTGGGCGTGACGCGGAAGCACGTGCTGGCCCTGGCCGAAGCGGAGTTTCCCACCGAGGTGCGCGACGTCACCCTGGCCGAAACCCTCGCCGCCGACGAGGCGTTCACCACGGGCAGCACCAAGCGCGTTATGCCGGTCACGCGCATCGACGGGCGGCCCGTGGGCGATGGCAAGCCCGGCCCCGTGACCCAACGGCTGCTGGCGCGTTTTCTCGCCCACGAGCGCGAATTGCTGGCGACCGTGGCGGTCAACCCGTAATTTGCAGCGTTGAATCCTGACCGTTTTTTCGTTTGAAACCCGTTTTTCTTCCCAAACTTCTCTTCCCGTTGGCGGCGGTTCTGCTGACGGTGGCCCAGCAGGCGTGCAGCCAGCAGCCCGCTCCCGAAGCCCCGCCCGCCCAATTCGCCTGGACTGACCAGGGCTGCGATTCCACGTTGCGCGTGAGCACCGTGTCGGGCCTCGACCTGGTGCTGCCGTTTTACCCCGATGACACCCTCGCTGCCGGACTGGCCGAGGAGGACGTGCCCGCGCCCATGCGCGTCTTCACCGTGGTGGTGGACAGCCTGGGCCAAATCCGCTGGGCCGCCGTCGGGGCCGATTCGCTGCTCCGGCCCCGGCTGTTGGCCGGGCCTGCGCCCACGGGCTGGGAACCCCTGCCCCTGACCCTGCCCGAACAAACTTACCTCCGGGCGCTGGTGGACCAGCCAAAGTACCTCTACCGCCGGTGGGAGTTCCTACTCGGCGGGGCGCGGAGCGAGTGGCTGGCCAAACGCGATTCGCTGATTGATTCGCTCAAAAAAGTCTATCCAACGTACACCTTCCGCATTCTCAACGACCTCCGCACGGCGGGGATGCAGGCGCGGTTTCTGAAACGCGGCTCCTCCAACGCCCCGCTTTCGCAGCACCAGTTCGGCCTGGCGGTGGATTTGGGCATTTTGAGCAAGGGAAAACTCCTCAAAGGCTACAACACCTATGCGGCCATCGGGCGGCTCGCGCCGCACTACGGCCTCACCTGGGGCGGCACGTTCGTCGGCTTCGTGGACCCCAACCATTTTCAATTGGTGAAAAATTCGGCGGCGCTGGTGCGGAAATTCCCGGAACTGCGCTTCGAGTTTGAGCCGTACCGCCGCCACTACCTGCGCCGCGTGGCCCAGAAAATCGCCGAGGGCGAAGAAGACGAGGTGCAGGACACCGAAGAACTCCTCGACGTGATGAATCAGCAGCGCCGAATGCAACCCTGCCCCTGCGAGTCGGAACAAGCCGCCACACCTTCGGCCCTTGAAACCGTGCAGGCCCGGCTCCAGCCCGCCGGGTACCTGCCCAACCGCGACGTGCTGCTGTTCGCCCACCTGCCCAGCCAGACGCTCACCGCCACCCGGGGCGCTGCCCGCCTGACCTACCGCCTGGGGAAATGGCGGTGAGGAATGGGTTTTGCTTCAACAAGTTTTCGGTTTTCAGTTTCCAGTTTTCAGTAGTTGCTTTGCGCATCGGAAACAGAGAAACTGAAAAACTGTAAACTTTTTAAACCCCTCCAAAACCCATGGGACTCATTTCGTTCATGAAGGGCGTCGGTGACAAGCTCTTCGGCAACAAGACCGACGAAGATAAGGCCAAAACCGCTTCGCCCGCCGAGGCCGAACCCCTGCGCGCCAGCGCCCTGCTCCAGAAGGTGAAATCGCTGGGCCTGCCCTACAAATCGCTGACCATTCGCACCAACGGCGACACCGTCACGCTGCAAGGCGAGGTCGAAAAGCAGGAAGACGCCGAGAAAATCGCCCTCACCGTGGGCAACGTCGAAGGCGTGGGTGTGGTGGACAACCAGATGGTGGCCTCCGCTCCGAAAGACGAGTCGCAGTACCACACCGTGCAGAGCGGCGACAGCCTTTCGAAAATCGCCCAGCAGTACTACGGCGACATGATGAAGTACCCCTCGATCTTCGAAGCCAACAAACCCATGCTCTCCGACCCGGACAAAATCTACCCCGGTCAGGTGCTCCGAATTCCGAAGCTGGATTAGAAATCTTGTTTCACGAAAAAAAGGCGTCTTCCGGTCAGGAAGCGCTTTTTTTTTGACAAAAAACTCGAAAAGCCGCGCAGGAGTCGATGCGTGGAAAGGCTCATCTTGTCGGGGTTTCGGAGGGGCGTTTGTGGAAGCAAAAAATTCCCCCTTCAAAGGGCAGGGCCGTTAAGTTCTGATTGGTAACGCAAAAAATGTTCAATGCGGTCCGCCGCGCGGTTCAATGCTCAATTCTCAATGTTCAATGGGTTATTTCTCTGACTTTCAATCATTGAACATTGAGAATTGAGCATTGAGCATTGAAAATTGAACATTAGGTTCAAGCATCTGAGAACTTAACGGCCCTGCCTTCAAAGGGGGAATTTTTAGTCGAAAGGTGGGGGCAATTCCGGCTTACGGTTTAGGTTTCTTCCGCACCTCCACCCCCACCGCCACCACCAGGAAGACCACCAGCAACAAACTGGAAATCAAATCAATCGTGTGACCCGTGCTCACGGCGGGCGGCTCGAATTTGAATTCAATCGTGTGCTGCCCGGCGGGCACGACCATCGCCCGGAGCAGGTAGTTGGCCCGGAAGTGCGGGGTTTCCTTCCCGTCCACGTACGCCTTCCAGTCGTCGTTGCCCCGGTAAAAAATTTCGGAGAAAACGGCCAGTTGGGGGCTGGTCGTCGTGCTGCGGTAGGTGAGGGCGTTGGGTTTGTAGGCCGTCAGTTCGATGCGGTTCGCAGCGCTGTCGGGCTGAATTTTCAACCCGTTCAGGAGCGACTCGAACCGCTTGTCCACGAGCGCCGTCTGGCGGGGGTTGAGGTTCGTCAGCCCGGCCATTTCCTCGTCGGCGTTGACCACGATTTTGTAATCCGGCACGAACCACGCGTTGCCCAGGGCGTCCGGGTTTTGCTGGGCGGCGGGCTGGCCGGTTTGCCGGTCGGGCAAGATGAAGTACTTCGTGTTGAGCATATTGAGCACGGCCACGTTCAGGGGTTCTTTCCGCAACTGGTACTCAATAACTTCCTGAAAACGCTTCATTTTGGCCCCGTGGTAGCCGCCCACCGACTTGTGGTAGTAGCTGGCGCGGGCGTCGCTGAAGGCGTCCGTCGTGCCGTCGAAAACCCGATAACTCAGGGATTTGTCGCGCAGAATCTGCTCGTCAGCGGGCGAGGGCGTGAAGGTTTGCTGCTGGGCGGCTTTGCTCACAAAATCGCCGTTGTTGAAGTAGCGTTTGCCAACGGGAAATAAATCCAGCACCATCAGCACCGTCAGCACGGGCAGCACCACGGCGGCTTTCAGCTTGTTCGTCAGAAACGCCCAGAGCAGCCCCGCCGCCACGAGGATGAACAGGGCCGAGCGCAGGGCGTCGGCGCGGAAGAGGCTTTGGCGGTCAGCAATCAGCGTGCGGCTGAACTCATTGCCCGCTTCGGGGCTGCCGAACACCTGGGCGAGAATGGCCGCGTCGTTTTCCCCCCGAAAATCCATGAACAAGCCCGGCAGCAGCGCCAGCAGCCCGCTAAGGCCCGCCGTCAGCCCGAGGCTGATGAGGAAAGGGCGTTTGATGGATTCAAACGGCGGTTTTTCGTCAAAAATCGTCTTCAGCGCCAGCACCGCCCCCGCCGCCAGAAACACCTGAATCACCGACAGCAGCATCGTCACCGCCCGGAACTTGTTGTAGGCGGGAAAATAATCGAAGAACGGGTCGTTGAGCAGCCCGAAGTTTTTCCCCCAGGAAAGCATCAAAAACAGGCCCGCCATGCCCAGCAGCCACCACTTGAGCCGGTCTTTCACGATGAACATCGCCAGCACGAACAAAAACATCACGATGGCCCCCGCGTAGGCCGACCCCGACGTGCCGGGCTGGGAGCCGAAGTACATCGGCGCGCCCTGCTCCACGAACTGCCGGGCGGCGGCGGCATCCACGCCCTTCGCCGTCATGGCCTTGTAGGTTTCGGACTTCGTGTCGAGGCCACCGCTGGATTTTCCCCCGTAAAAACCGGGAATCAGCAGGGTGAAGCTCTCGGCCTTGCCGTAACTCCAGTTGAAGGCGTACTCCTTGTCGAGGCCGTTGGCGGCGCTCTGGCTGGGGTTGGTGCCGGTGGTTTTGGTGGTCAGTTCCGACTTGCCCCGCATCGAGTACCCGGAATACTGCTGGGTGGTCCAGAGCCGCGTGGCGTGGGTGCCCACGGCGAGGGCCGCGCCCCCGGCCAGGGCCACGCTGCCCAACGCGAACGACTTGAGCCGCCCTTCGCGCACCGCCGCCACGCCCTCGATGACCCCCAGCACCGCGATGGCGATGAAGGCGTAGTAAGTGATTTGAACGTGATTGCCGTACAAATTCAGCCCCAGAAACAAGGCCAGCACCGCCCCGCCGAGGAGGGGACGACCCCGCCAGGCCCAGAGCACCCCGGCCAGAATGCCCGGCATCCAGGCCAGGGCGATGATTTTCGACATGTGTCCGGCCTGGATGTACATCAGGTGGTACGACGCGAACGCAAACGCGACGGACCCCAGCACGGCCAGCCAGCCCCGCGCCCAGAGCGCCAGCAACAGCACGTACATGCCGAGCATCATCGTGAACAGGTGCCCGATGGGTTCGGGCAGAAAACCGCCCAGGATGCGCCCCAGCCGGGTGGTGAAACTCTGCGGGTAGTCGGTGGCGATGAGGTAGGCAGGCATTCCGCCGAACATCGAGTTGGTCCAGGCTGACCACTCGCCGGTTTGTTGGTGGTATTCCTTCACCTCGTGGGCGGCGGCTTCGGCCTGCACGGCGTCGTGCTGGGCGAGGCGTTTGCCCTGAAGCGCGGGCGAGGCGTAAATGCAAGCAACGAGGATGAACCCGAGAACGGCGTAGAGGTGGGGAAGCAGGCGCTTGTAGTCGAACGAAGGCATTTCGGAAGTGGACAGTCGTTGGTCGATAGTCAACAGTCGATGGTCGTCGGTGAAAATGCATTTGCGAACGACTGTCGACTACCGACTATCGACTGAAATTGGGCAAAGATAGCCCGCTGGAGGAAAACGGCAGGAAACGGCGGGTTATTTCGCCAGGCCGATGACCCGGAAAATCAGTTCCAGCGCGTCGCGGTTGAGCAGGATGATGAGCGCCGCCAGCACGACGAAGTAGATGGTGAACTTGCGGTCGAGTTGGGCAAGTCGGGTTTCGATGCGGGATTCGAGGGCTGAAATTTCAGAACGAACCACCGCAATGTCCGCCTTCGAGGCAAGTTCTTTGGAAAGTTCGTCGCGAACTTCAATTTTCTTTTCCCTGGCAAGGGCTTCGGCCCGTTGTTCGACCGTTTGCACGCTCGATTCAATGGCTTTGGCGACCTGAAACGCCTTCTCCTTCGGGAGGTCTTCCTCCAGCAATTTGTAAATCTCGATGGGCAGCGTGTACGGCATGGCGTAAAGCTAACGAAAAAATGAGGCCGGGCAAGCTACCAGCTCCGCACCAGCCTCAAATCCAGAAAGTTGGCTACCTGCCGGTGGGCCAGCAGGTTGAAACCCACGGCCCAGCCGCCACCCACCCGGCGGGTGAGGCCCCAGCGGTGGTACACGCGGTCGAAAAACGGGTAGGGGTTGTAGGCATAAACCCCGAGTTGCTGGCTGAACACGTATTTTCCCAATAAAAACTCATGGCCCAGCATCAGCCCCACGCGCAGGGGCACCGGTTCGTTGCCTTCGCGGCGGGCAAGTTCGAGGGACGGAAAATCGGCGAAGGCTTCGGTGCCGAGGGTCAGGGCGCTGAGTTTGCCCACCTGCTTGCTGGCCGTGAAACCAAGTCCACCCAGGAAATACCGGGTCGGTTCGCCCCGGCGGGCGGTGCGGGCCGTGCCAAACCCGTACCCGTCGAAGCGGGGACGGCGGTGCCGGAAATTTCGCCCCGACGGCCGTTCGCGCACCGGGATGGGTACCGGGTTGACGGCGTAGAGCAGCCCGACGCTGGCCGTGGGGTAGTTGATGCCCAGGTTGGGTTCCTGCAAGCCCCCGTTGGAGGCGTGCTCGTACTGCCCCGACAGCGTCAGGCTCCAGCGGGGGGTGAGGCGGACGCTCGTGCCCAGGCCCAGCGCGAGGTAGGCGCTCACCGGCAGGCTGTACGAGGAGTTGGTGGGGTTGCGGACGGGGTGGTAGGGGTTCGACAAAAACGCGATCCCGAACGACCCCCGCAGGCTGAGGCTCACGCCGGGCGTGAGGCGGAAGTTGGGTTCGAGAAAATACCCGACGTTGAGGCCGTGGCCCAGCACCGGGTTGTCGTAGTCCATCGCCGTGATTTGCAGGCCGTTGCGGGGGTAGCAGGTGCAGGCTTGCCAGGTGCGCTCGTCGATGCGCTGCCAGACGAGTTCGGCCCGCAGGCCGCGGGGCCGGGAGCCTCGGGTATTTTCCACGTCGGCGGCATGGGCGAACACGAAGCCGTAATGCCCCGCCAGCCCCACCGAAAAAATGCTCCGCTGGGCCAACGGCAGCGAGTCCGGGGCGACTTGCGCCGCCGCCACCGGCAGGGGAGCCAGCAGCAAACCGATGAGCCAAGAGCGGAGACGCATGGGTTTGAAGGGTTGAGGGGTTTGAAGGGTTGAGGGAGTTTGAAGCTCGGAAACAGGAACACTCAAACGTTCAAACTCCTCAACCCTTCAAACTTGATTAAACGCCCGTCCCCCCCGCCGCGTAAGCCAGTTGGGCCAGGGCTTTTTCGTACTTGGCGCGGAGGTCTTCGAGTTTGAGGCGGAGTTCGAGAAACTTGCTTTCCCGCGAATTGACCAGAAACAGCGAGCTTTCGCCCATGTCGAACTTCCGACGCTCGGCGTTCAAAAGCTGATCTTGGTCGCGGACGGCCAGTTCCTGGGCGTTGAGCTGGTTTTCAAGGGCCTTCACGTCGTTGAACGAGGCCTGCACGTCGTTCAGAATTTCCCGCGTTGCCTGCTGTTGATCGTAACGAATCTGGCCGATTTTCACCCGCACCTGCTGCAACTTTCCGCGCTCTTTCCGCAGAAACAGCGGCATGGCGAAATTGACGCTGAATTTATGGTTGTTGAGCAGAAACGTGTTCGGAATGGGCGTGTCCTCGTATAATTTAGGTTCGGTGAGGAAATTGAAATTCAGGTTCAGCGCGGGCAAAAGCTGGTTGCGGCTGAAACGTTCTTCCACCGAAAGCTGCCGGAGTTTGTAGCCGAATGCCAACAACTCAGGGTGGGCGGCGCGGGCCTGGTTGAGCAGGCGCTCCAAGGATTCCTGATCCACGGTTCGGAATGAAGCCGGTCCCGGAACGGCCGTTTCGGGCAACTCCAGCGGCGTACTCGCCGCGCTCCAGAGAAAATTCGAGACGAGCAACCGGGCATTCTGAAAATCGACCGTGGCCTGCTGCAACTGCACGAGCCGATCCTGTCGCGTGATGCGGGCCTCGATGGAATCAATCGGGGCCAGATCGCCGATTTGCGCCCGGCGGGCCACTGCCTTAAACCGCACGTCGGCGAGTTCAAAACCCTCCGTGGCGAGCCGGAACTGTTGGTAGGTGAAATACCAGTCCCAGTAGGTTTTGGCCGCGTCGAACAGCACTTTGTTAATGAGCTTCACCCGGTCGGCGTCGGCCAGGTTGCGACCCAGTTCGGCCTGCCGGAGCGTGGCCCGGCGGGCGTCAATGAGCAGGTTCTGCGCCAGGGGCACGCTGAAGCCCGCGTAGGTGAGTTGGGGTGATTCGGGATTGGTCAGGCGTGCGCCCGTGTTGCGCTCGTGCCCGGCTTTGAAATCAACGCCAAACCAGGTCGGCACCTGGAGATAGGTGTCGAAGCGGTTGTAGTAATCGAGGCCCTTAAACGCCTTCCGGTCGAAATACGACACGATTTTCGGGTCGAAAAATCCCCGCGCTTCGAGCAGTTCGGCCCGGGCCAGTTCGGGCAGCAGTTCCGCCTGCTTCGCCACCGGGTGGTGACTCAGCACCAGGTCCTGGAAGTCGTCGTAGGCGAAGAATTGAAGGGTGTCAGGGGGAGTTGGCAGTTGGCAGTGGGCAGTGGGCAAAAAAATAACGGCCAAGAGTGCCACAATCGCCTGATTTTTAAAGGCGATTGTGAATTTCTTTAAACAAGAAAACGGATGTGTTTGCCAGATCGGCGAAAATAGTGCCAACTGCCAGGCGGAACGCCGCCCGTTGCCGATTGCCAACTTCATTTCTTCTCCTCCTTTCCGCTTCCCACGGTGCCCGGCGATTGCTGGAGGTCGGGCGGGAACCCGTTGATGCGCCGCCAGATTTCGTACCACACGCGCACGTTGCTGAGCATCACCCAGCCGTAGGCCCCCTGGCCCAGGCGCAGTTGTTCGGGCCATTTCTCATTGGGGTTGTTGTCAGGCGTGACCAGGATGCGGTACCTGCCGTCGGCGTTGGCCACGCGGTCCACGACCCGCACGATGCCCCCGAAGGTACCGACCGACACCTGGGGCCAGCCCGAAAATTGCAGTACCGGCCAGCCGTCGAAGCGCACCCGCACGGGCTTGCCGGTTTGGATCAGGGGCAAATCCATCGCGTTGACGTACAATTCCACCGCCTCGCCGGGCGATTCGGGCTGGAGCGTCACGACCGACTCGCCTTCTTTGATGGTTTCACCGATGCCCGCCTTCAGGGCGCGCACCACGTAGCCGTCCTGGGGAGCACGGAGAATGTACTGCGCCCGGCGGATGTCCACGCTGGCGGCTTTGTTGCGGAGTTTGGAGAGTTCGACCACCCCGTCGGCCACCGACGACACCGCCGAACTGCGGTCGGAGCGGGCCTTGGCGATTTCTTTGTCGTACTCGGCCCGGATGCTGTTCAGCTCGATACGGGCGTTGATGAGTTCCTGCCGGGAAACGGCCAGGCTGTTTTCCGCCGAAACAACCTTCGCCTGGGCACCCTGGAGGCGCTGACGGCGGTTTTCAAGGTCGGTCAGCGAAAACAGCCCGTCGCGCTGGCCTTCTTCGTAGCGGGCGTACTGGGCCTGGGCGATGGTGAACTGCTGGCGTTCGTTCACGAAATCGGCGCTGTCGGCCTTCACCTTCGCCGCGGCCTGCGTCACCTTGTTGCGGGCTTTCTGCAAACTCAGCACGAGGCCCTGTTCGAGGGCCGTGATGGTGTTGTCGAGGGCGGCAACCTTCTGGTTGTACCCGTCGATGGCGTCGGCCTTGCCCTGAATCTGCTCCCCGAGGCGCACGGGCAGGGCCGGGTCGAAGTACTCGTCCTTGATTTCGGAAAGCGCCATCAGCGTATCGCCTTTTTTGACCTGGTCGCCTTCGCGCACGTACCAGCGTTCGATGCGCCCGGCGATGATGTTCTGTACTTCCTGGGGGCGGTCTTCGGGCGTCAGGGCCGTCAGCGTGCCGTAGCCCGAGACGTTTTGCTGCCAGGGCAGAAACAGCACCAGAATCCCTAACCCCAGCAGTCCGAGCAGCCAGACGGTCAGGCGGCGGGCGGCGGGGGGAGTTTCGAGTTCTTCGAGCGAGTTGAGTTTATAATTGGCCCGCACGGTGGGGTTGACCGTTTGGTGCGAAAGGTTGAGCATGGACGAAAAAAAGTTTTCAGTTTTCAGTTTTCGGTTTTCGGTTTTCAGTTGATGGCACGAACCGAAAACTTGACGCGCTACACGTTCGCCGCTTCTTCGAGCAGCCGACCGTCTTCGAGCACCACCACCCGGTCACTGCGGTCGAGCACGTCGGGGTGGTTGGAGGCGAGCAGGAGGGTCCAGGGCCGTTGTCGGTCGGTAACAAATTCCAGCACGCGGTCGCGTTCGACGGGCGAGAGGCCGTCCACCCAACTGCCCACCAGCAGCAGGCGCGGTTGACCCAGGGCAGCCCGCACGAGCAGCAGCAGGCTGCGCAGCCCGGCGGCCAGGGGCGTGCCGTCGGCAAAAACGGGGGTGTTCAAGCCCTTAGGCAAGTGGCTGACGGCCTCCGAAAGCCCCAGCGTGTCGAGGGTTTGCTGCACGTCGTAGGGGGTCACCTCGGGACGGCCCATCGTCAGGTTTTCCAGCAGCGTGCCAGTGAAAAACTGGTCGGTGCCGTCGGCGTAACCCACGGCGGCCCGGAGGCGACTGGGGTCGAGGTCGCGGAGCGAAAAGCCGTCGAGCCGGGCGCTGCCTTCGTAGTCGTTGAGCAGCCCCGCCAGCAGGCGCAGCAGTGTGTTGCGGCCCGAGTGGCCCTCACCCTTCAGGGCCAGGCGCTCGCCGGGGGCAAGCGTCAGGTGCAGGTCGGTCAGGGCGGGCTGGGGCGCGTCGGGGTACCGGTAGCCCACGCCTTTCAGTTCCACCCGCAGGGGCGAGGCATTGGCGTGCAGGTCCACGTCAAGCCCCTGCTGCGTTTCGAGGGGCAAATCGGTCACGTGGCCGAGTTTCTCGACGCCCGTGAGCAGGTCGAACACCACGTCCGCCGAGTTCATCAGCTTGTCCACCGAACCAATGACGAGAACGATGACCAGTTCGGCGGCCACGAACTGCCCCAAGCTGATTTCGCGGTTCACGACCAGCAGCGTGCCCAGGCCGAGCATGCTCAGGGTCACGAGGGTTTTGAACGCCACCGCGTAGCCAAAAAAGCTCAGTAGCACTTTGTAATGCTTTTGCCGATAGTTGAGGTAGCCCTGCACCAGTTCGTCGGCTCGGCCCACGGGCAGGGGCGTGTTGCCCGCACTTTTAAAGGCAGATATCGCGCGGGCCAGGTCTTCGAGCCAGTGCGCCACCTTGTATTTGTACTTCGATTCGTACATGCTGGTTTCCAGGCCCTTCGGCCCCAGCATCCGAATCACGAGCACCATCAAGCCCATGAGCGCTAGCCCGAAGGCCACGAACATGGGGTGGTAGGCGCTGAGCAGAATGACGCCGAACAGGATTTGCACCGTCGCCGCCGTGATGTCGATGAGTACTTTCGGCAGGGCCTTCTGGATGTTCAGCACGTCGAAAAACCGATTCATCAGTTCGGGCGCGTAGCTGCCTTCGAGGGCCTCCGAGCGCAGGCGGGGCGTGCGGTAGGCCAGTTCGATGGCCGCTTTGGCGAACACCCGCCGCTGGAGGATTTCCACGAGCGAAATCTGCGCGATTTGGAGCAGGCCCACCAGCAGCGTACCCACCACCACAAGCCCAATGAGCAGGTACACCGACGAAAACACCAGCCCGCCCGAAATCAGCCCGATGATGACCTGAATGCCCAGGGGTACCGACAAGGCAATCAGCCCCGAAACCACCGCGTACACGTAAAGGTAGATGATGTCGCGGCGCTCGTTGCCGAGCATGCGGAACAGCCGTTGCAGGGGTGTCAGGTGCGGTGCGTTCGTTGAAGCCATTCGTCCGGAAAATTCGTGGTGCAAAAGTAGTTGGCCTGCTAACGAAGCCGGGCACACGTTTAATTAAAATTCAATTAAAAGTACTTCCGATGGAATCCGGCGTTCACTCATTCGGGGGATTTTGCCATGTAAACTACCCGGAGTTCATTTTGATTCGTGAAACCAACATTCCGCCGGAACTCCGTCGCGGAACGATTCCCCCGGCGAAGGTTTTGTAGGTTTGCAAAACGTTATGCTGTACCCCCAAAACCTCGAACAAAAAATCGGTTTCGACCGCATCCGTGAACTCCTCGCCGACGCCTGCGTCAGTCCGCTGGGCCGGGCGTACGTCGAAAAAATGCGGCTCACCGACCGTCCCGACCTCGTGGAAAAATGGCTCCGCCAGGCCACTGAACTCAAGGAAATCCTTCAAGCCGAGCCGGGTTTCCCGTCGCAGAACTACCTCGACGTGACCCGCCACCTGGCCAAAGCCGCCATCGAAGGGGCGTTTCTGACCGAGGAAGAAGCCTTCGAACTGAAAATCAGCCTCCGCACCATCGGCGAAATCCTCCGTTTTTTTGACGATAAAAGCCCGGAGCAGTATCCGCAGTTGAGGGAGTTGGCAGCGGGCGCGCTGGGGCAGAGCAGAGAGCAGAGAGATGAGAGCAGAGATGGGGCAAAATCCGACCGCTCTACTCTCTACTCGCATCACTCTACTCTCCTCCGCGACCTCATCAAAGCCCTCGACCGCGTCATCGACGACCGGGGGCAACTCCGCGACGACGCCTCGCCCGAATTGCAGGCCATCCGGCGGCAGTTGTATTCGGAGCAGGCGGCGCTGCGCAAAAAGCTGGATTCAATTCTGAAAACGGCGAAATCGAATGGCTGGGTGAACGACGAAGTCTCGCTCACGATTCGCAACGGGCGCCTCGTGATTCCCATCGCCGCCGAACACAAGCGCAAAATCAAGGGCTTCGTGCAGGATGAATCCGACACAGGCCGGACGGTGTTCCTCGAACCCGCCGACGTGCTCGACGCCAACAACGAAATCAAGGAACTCGAAGCCCGCGAACGCCGCGAAATCGTTAGGATTTTGTTGGAATTGACCGCGAAACTTCGCCCGCACGTCGAAATCCTGCGCCGGGCGTACACCTTCCTGGGCATCATCGACTTCACCCGCGCGAAGGCCAAACTTGCCCTTCAACTCGACGCCATCGCCCCGCTCGTCCGCGACGGCCCGGCCCTGAAACTCGTGCGGGCGCGGCACCCGCTGCTGTTGCTTTCGTTTCGGAAGCAAGAAAAAACCGTCGTTCCGCTCAGCGCCAAACTCGATCAGGAACGGCGCATCCTCGTCGTGTCGGGGCCGAACGCGGGGGGTAAATCGGTCATGCTCAAAACCATCGGGCTGTTGCAGTACATGCTCCAGTGCGGGCTGCTCGTGCCCGTGGCCGACGGCACCGAGATGGGCGTGTTCCGCAACCTGTTCATCGACATCGGCGACGAGCAGAGCCTCGAAAACGACCTCAGCACGTACTCTTCGCACCTCACGAACATGCGGCAGTTCCTGGCCCGTGCCGACCGCCGCACGCTGTTTCTCATCGACGAATTCGGCACCGGCACCGAGCCGAGCCTGGGCGGGGCCGTGGCCGAGGCGATTCTCGAAGACCTCACCCGTTCGGGCGCGTTCGGCGTCGTCAACACGCACTACTCCAACCTGAAAACCTTCGCCGACCGCACGCCGGGGCTGGTCAACGGGGCCATGCGCTTCGACGCCGAGCACCTGGAGCCGCTCTACGAACTCGAAATCGGCAAGCCGGGTAGTTCGTTCGCGTTTGAAATCGCCCAGAAAATCGGGTTGCCGAGAACCGTCATCGAACGCGCCCGCCAGAAACTCGACCGCAACCAGGTGAACTTCGAGAAACTGGCGAAGGAACTGGAAATCGAAAAGAAGATTTTCTCCGAAAAAAACGTCGAAAACGCCACCCGCCAGCGCCGCCTCGACGAACTCACCGAGCAGTACACCACCCTCAAAACTTACCTCGACACGGAGAAAAAGCGCCTGCTCAACGAAGCGAAAGTGCAGGCGAAGCAGTTGGTCAAGGACGCCAACGCCCGCATCGAGCAAACCATCCGCGAAATCCGCGAGCAGGGGGCCGAAAAACTCGCCACGAAAGACATCCGGCAGAGTTTGCAGGACTTCGAGGCGAAGGAACTGAAGGAAGAGAAACTTCCGGTGCAGGAAACGGCCAAAAAGCAGGAGCCGGAATTTGAAACCGACGGCGGCGAAATTGGGGTCGGCTCGCTGGTGCGGGTCAAAGGCCAGACGACCATCGGCGAGGTGCTGGATTTGAAAGGCAAAGACGCCACCGTGGCCGTGGGTGAGCTGAAAACGACGATTAAGTTGAACCGCCTGGAAAAAGTGACCCGCCGCGAGTACCGCGAAGCCGTGGGCGAGAAACCCCGCCGGGCCACCCTGACGGGCATCGACCTGAACGAAAAAGCCGCCAATTTTTCCTTCAACCTCGACGTGCGCGGCCAGCGGGGCGAGGAGGCGTTGCAACGGGTCGATTCGTTCGTCGACGACGCCATCCTGGTCGGGTTCCCCGAACTCCGCATCGTCCACGGCAAGGGCGACGGCATCCTGCGCACGCTCATCCGCGAGCACCTCCGCCAGCGCTACCGCCCCCACGTGGCGGGCCTCGCCGACGAGCACCCCGACCGGGGCGGGGCGGGGGTGACGGTGGTGCGGATGAAGTGAGTTTTATGTAGTTTTGGGAAAACGCCGACGACCATGCCGTTGCTCATCACCGACGATACCCTCGAAAAAGCAGCCCTTACCCCCGACGAATTGCGGCTGGAAATTGCCGTCATGCTGTTCCAGAAAAACCGCTTCACGCTGGGTCAGGTGGCCGAATTTACGGGCTTGCACCAATTGGAAGTGCAGCGCGAACTGGCCCGGCGGCGGATTCCGCTGCACTACTCTTTGGAGGATTTGGAGGAGGACGTTAAAACGCTGGGGCTGTGATAGTCGTCAGCGACACGTCGCCGATTTCCAACCTGCTGGTTATTGGTCGACTCGACCTGCTGAAATCGGTTTACCCAGCAGTGTTGGTCCCGCCCATCGTTCACACCGAAATTCTGGCATTGCGGCGGTTTTTCGTGCCGCTGACGGATTACGTCCAAGCCGGATGGATTCAACGGCAGGCACCGGCTGATTTGATTTTCGTTTCCAACCTCCACAAGCGCCTCGATGCGGGCGAATCCGAGGCCATCGCGCTGGCCGTCGAAGTTGGCGCTCATACCTTGCTCATTGACGAATCAAAGGGTCGACAGGAAGCAGCGGACCTGGGCCTGAACACAGTTGGACTCTTGGGTGTGTTGCTGAAAGCGAAAGCCATTGGCGCGTTGCCGTTGGTCAAGCCCGTTCTGAATGAGTTGATTACGGACGCCGATTTTTACGTGGCCTCGTCGTTGCGTCAACGGGTTTTGACGTTGGCTGGTGAATGATTGCGCTCTCCAGTGTGAATTTTTACCCCACCTTCTTCCCCTCAAACGCGTTCACCACCGGCTCCCGCTCCGGGTTGTACTGGTAGGTGCGCCAGGTGCCGTCGGCGAAGACCTCGACCACCCGGTAGCCCCGGTACGTGGTGCCCCAGTTGCCGCCGAAGTGCCCGTCCCAGAAGTGCGGCTTGCGGCCGGGGGAGGTCCGGCTGCCGTCCTGGTCGTGGTCGTGGCCGTGGAAGGTGGCCAGCAGGTTGGGGGTTTTGTCGAGCAGGGCCACGACGTCGGGGCAGTCGATGGCTCCGGAGGTCCACTTGGCGGGGGCGATGTGCAGGAAAGCGAAAATGCCCTTTTTGCCCGAATGCTTCGCCAGTTCGGTTTGCATCCAGCGCACGTCCGGGCACACGTAGCCGCCCCGCTCGTTCGCGGTATCAACCAGCAGCAGGGCGTAGTCGCCGTGGCTGACGCTGTGGTTCAGCCCGTAGCCCCAGGTTTGCTGCCACCCTTCAGCGGTGAGGTGGTCGTGGTTGCCCCGCGTGACGTAGTACGGCACCGGCAGGCGGTCGAAGGCCGCTTTCACCGCCGGGGCAAACTTCGGGTCGTCGTGAAACAGGTCGCCATTGACAACGACGAAATCGAGGCCCTTGCCGCTTTTTTCCGCCCCCATCCACTCGGCCAGTTTCCGAAAATTTGTTTCCGAATCCACGCCCGGCTGACCGAAGTGCCCGTCGGAGGCCACGGCGAAGCGGAGGACGACGGCGGGCGGGTTCGTCGGATTTGTTTTCGGGAAAAACAGGCTGCTCAGACCGAGGCCGAGGGTGGTGTGGAGGAAAGCGCGGCGTTGCATGGGTGGGAAACGATGGCGTGCGGGGCAAAGATAGCGTTTGCCCCCTTCAGGGTTTGTTAACCCACCGTGAAGAAAAGGCAGGGGCAACCGCAAGCGAAACGCCGCCCGGAGTTGCCCCTCCCTTTTTAAAGCCCGAACAAAAAATTCAGCGTCAGGTAGTTGGGTTCGGGAAAAATCGTGTGGCTGCGGGCACCGAGTTCAACCCGCCGGAGCTTGCCGACCGCGTTGCCCCACTCGTAGCCCAGTCCTACCCGCACGCCGGGCCGGAGCCATTCGCTGCGGCGTTCCTGCCGCCAATCCCGCACCACGCCGCCGGGGCCGAAGCTGGCGAACACCACGTTTTGCGAAAACTCGTTGAGCAGCGACGGCCCGGCCAGCAGGTACATCCCACCCCGCCGGGCCGGATTGTACAGCGGCAGTTTGGCAAAGGCATCGAACGAAAAACTCCGCACGTACTCGTTTTTGTCGGGCAATTCTTCCTTCAAAAAGTCTTCGGGTTGGTGCAGCGAGGCAAAGCCTTGCAGGCCAACGCCCAGCGACAGGCGGTTGCCGACCCGCCAGGCGCGTTCGAGTTGCGCGTTGGCCCCGACAAACCCGGAGTTGTGCTCGGAGGAAACGCCCGCGCCGACGAACGTCCGGCCGCGTTGCTGGGCCTGGCCGGGCGTAGCGGTGCCGAGCAGGAAGGCTGAAAAAAGCAGGAAACGGTTCATGGTTGGTTGATGAAAGTTGGTTTGCCGACATTCCACGAAAAAAAAATGCCAGCATTTCCTGAGCAACCGTTAACCGTCGGTAAATCAACCCATTTCAACGGTTACAACCTCGGCGGCGTTGGTTTGCCCGGCGCGTCCCACCCGTTCACGCCCCGCGTGTTGAGCTTCCGCCGAAACACCTTGTCGCCGCTGCTCACGTACAGCACGTCGAAGGCCGGGCCGCCGAACACAACGTTGGAGGTCTGGCTGCTGGCCTTCGGCGCGGGCAGGATGGCGTTGACCCGGCCCAACTGGTCCAGCACCTGAATGCCGATGCGCGTGGTGACGTACACCCGCCCGTCGCGGTCGCACTTGAGGCCGTCGGACCAGGCGTTTTCCTCCCAGTCGGGCACGTGCAGGTGGCCGAAGCGCTGCTTCGCGGCCAGCGTGCCGTCGGGTTGAATCTGGTACACCCATACCCAGTGCGAGGCCGATTCGGTGACGTACAACTGGGTCTGGTCGGGCGAGAGGCAGAGGCCGTTGGCGAATTTCAGCCCCTCGTCCACGACGACTTTTTCCCCGTTCGGGCGAATCAGGAGCAGTTTGCTCGGCTTTTCCCGCCCGTCCGGGGCGGTGACGTACACGTTCCCCCGCCGGTCCACGGTGAGGTCGTTGCCGGGCACGTCTTCGGCCAGCACGGTCTCCTTGCCCGTGGCGTCGTGCACGAGCACCTGGCGCGGCCCGGCCCCGGTCGCGTAGCGTTTGCCATCGGGGCCGAAGGCGGTGCCGCTCACTTTTTTGGAATCGAGCGGCAGGGCCACGGGCTTGCCGTTGGCGTCGAGCGTGTAGGTTTTGCCGTTGGGGATGTCCTGGAAAAACACCTCGCCCTTGACGTTCACGGCGGTGCCTTCGGTGAATTTGTAGCCTTCGCCGACGAGTTGCCAGTCTTCGCCGGGAATCAGCAGGTCGCTGAGAAACTGATTTTTCGACGAACCCTTCGCCACGGCTTTCGGCCAGCCGTTCCACAAAAACCGCATGGCTTCGGGGAACACCGCCGTGCCGTGTTTGCCGTTGTGCCCGCCCTCGCCCCACACGTGCCGCACCTCGTAGCCCGCGAAGGTCAGCGCCCGCTGCATGGCCTGGTTGGCCATCCACCAGTCCCCGGCGTAAATGTTGAGGTCGGCCGCGCCGTCCTGCAAAAACACGCGAATCGGCTTGGGTTCGTACTTGCGGAGGAGCGTCGGGTAGCGGTCGGCCCCGCGCAGCCCGACGTAAGTGCCGATGGCCGAAAACACCCGGCTGAAGGCGTCGGGGCGCTCCCAGGCCGCCGTGAAGGCGCACACCGCCCCGCTGCTGCTCCCGCCGATGGCCCGGTCGTTGCCGCTTTGCGAAAGCCGGACGGCCCGCCCGTCGCTCGTTTTCAACTTTTCGACTTCGGGCAGAATTTCGTCCAGAATGAACCGGGCGTAGCCGTCGCCGAGGCCGTCGTACTCGAAGCTCCGGTTGAAGCGGTCGAGGGCGGCGTTCGCGTCGGCGGCGCGTACCCGCCCCGGTGTGACGAACACGCCCACAGTGACGGGCATTTCCTTTTTGTGAATCAAATTGTCGAACACCGTCGGCGCTTTCCACTGGATGCCGTCCTGGTTGACGTACACGCAGGCCGGTGTTTCGGGCCGGTACTGGGCGGGCACGTACACCGCTACTTCGCGCCAGGTGTTGGGGAAGATTTTGGAGGAAGAAAACTCAAACTTCAGGATTTCGCCCTTCGGCACGCCGGGTTGCTCGACGGAGGCGGGGTCGTCGGGGTAGGATTCCTGGGCGAAAGAGCAGAGAGTAGGGAGCAGAGTGCAGAGATAGAGCAGGAATTTCATGGGTTCGGAGGTTTGGGCCGAAAGTTGCCGGTTTTGAGGCGATTCGGCAAGCCCTCCGCCGGTTGTCAGGCCTTTTTCCAACCCGCATTTTCGATGTTTTGAAAAAGCAGTTGGTGCTGTTCCCGGAACACTTTCTCCATCACCCGTTTCACGGGCAGGACGGAGTGAAACGTGACTTCCTCCTCCACGATGGTTTTTCCGTTCTGCGAAAAAAGCCGAAAATCCATCGCAATCCACGTCAGCCTGAACACCGTCGCGTCGATTCGGACGGTGTTCGCCGCTTCGTCGTGGGTAATGGTGGCGGGGTAGGTGAACGAAAAGGGCAGCCCGCCGACCTTCAGCGTTTCGTACACCCGGTAACGACCGGCACCCAGGGGCTGCATTCGGGAAATGACCGGATGAACGGCCACGAATTTCCGGGGGTCGGTCAGGTACCCGAACACGACGTCGGCGGGTTGGGCGAGGGTGAAGCGGAGGCGCATGGGTGTCTTCGAAAAACGAGTTCAGGAAACCAACCCACACGCCAACGCGAAAACCAGAACCCTCTCCGCCACGTGCCGACTTATTTTTCCATCGGATGCTGCCGCAGGAGGGCTTCGGGGGTGTAAAAATCGGTCTTGGTTTTGGTGGCGGCCCGGATTTTCTTGACCTGTTCGGGCAGGATGGCCGGGGCCTGGTTGCCGAACGAATTCCGCACGTAGGTCAGCACGGCGGCGATTTCGTCGTCCTTCAGCAGCCCGCCGAAGGGCGTCATGGGCACCTGGCCGGGGTAGGTTTTGCCGCCCACCTCGATGGGTCCCATCAGGCCGTTCAGCGTCAGCTTGATGAGCCGCTCTTCGTTGCCCGTCACCCACTTCGTGCCCGCCAGCGGCGGGAAGCCCGAGGCCGGAAGCCCCTGCCCGTCGGCCTGGTGGCAGGTGATGCAGTAGCCTTCCTTCGCAAAAATCTCGCGGCCTTTCGTGTAGAGGTCAAGGTCAGTACCCCGGAGGTTCGAGACCGCGGTGATTTCCTTTTTCCTCTTGACGGGCTGGCCGTTGAGGTGGGCCACGGCGGCTTCGTGGGCGGGCATCATCCAGTCGTCGAGCGGTTTTTTGGCGGCTTCGGCCAGGATGGGCAGGCCCTTTTCCTTGCCAATCCACGACGCCGCCACGATGGCCATCAACCGCACGCGGCTGTTGTCGTCGCGGGCGGCCTGCATGAGCAGGGCGGCCTGGTCGGGCACCTGGTGGCCGGTGTAGCGCACCACCTGCACGGCGGCGGCCCGGACGCGGTAGTCCTTCGCCCGAAGGAGTTGCCGGAGGAGATTTTGGTCCACGCGGTTCATGCCCCAGCTTACCCACAGCCCTTCGAGCAGGTGGTGTTCGTAGCGGGGGTCGGTTTTGTCGAGGCCCGTCGTCCAGGGTTTCAGTTTGGCGAGTACCTCGGCGGCGTTCCGGCCCCGGAGTTCGCGGCGGGTGCGGTAGCGGGTGCGGTATTCGGGGAGTTTGAGGTTATCGAGCAGGGTTTCGATGCTGGCCCCGTCGATTTTCGCCGGTTGCACCAGGGGCCGCGCCGGGTACGTGACGCGGTACACCCGCCCATGGGCGTGGTCGCGCAGGGGGTCGCGGGCGTTGTGCTGCATGTGGCCGATGAGGATGTTGTGCCAGTCGATGAGGTACAGCGACCCGTCGGGGGCGAATTCCATGTCCACGGGCCGGAAGTTGCGGTCTTCGCTCACGACCAAATCCATCCGGTGGCGGCTCCGGTACCCCGTGCCGTCGTCGGTCAGCGTGTGGGCTTTGGTGCCGAGGAACCCGATGGTGTTGTTGATGAGAAAATCGCCTTGCACCTCGTCGGGGAAGTGGCGGCTGGAGATGAATTCCAGGCCCGACGTGGGACGCACGCGGTGGGCTTCTTCCACCAACTGCTTCGATTTGTGGGTGGCTTCGCCATAGCGGGGCAGCACCGTGCCGGGGAGCATCCAGCGCACGTCGGGGCTGGAGGTTTCGGCAAAAAACGGCTGGCCCCAGTCGTCGAAGGCGATGCCCCAGGGGTTGGGAATCGAAAGCTGCGCCGTGCGCTCCAGCTTGCGGAGTTGGGGGCTGTAGCGGTAAAACCCGCCGTTGGTGGCCCGCACCGGCCCGTAGGGCGTTTCGACGTTGGTGTGCAAAAACACCCCTTCGCCCGAATAAATCGCCCCCGACGGATCGGTGGTGAAGGCGTGGCTGTTGTGGTGGGTGTCGTGGTCGTCGAAACCGCTGAGCAGGATTTCGACCTTGTCGGCCCGGTCGTCGCCGTTGGTGTCGGTGAACAGTTTCAGGTTTTCGCCCTGCGATACGTACACGCCCTCCTTCGCGATTTCAAAGCCCAGCGGCAGGTGCAGGCCGTCGGCGAACACCGTTTGCTTGTCGGCCTTGCCGTCGTTGTTGGTGTCTTCGAGAATCAGGATTTTGTCGTTGGGTTTGGCGTCGCCGGGTTTGTAGTGCGGGTAGCTGGGCATGACGGCCACCCACAACCGCCCCTTGCCGTCGAACGACATCTGCATGGGTTTCGCCAGGTCGGGAAATTCTTGTTCCGAGGCGAACAGTTCGATTTTGTAGCCGGGCGGCACTTTCAGCTTGCTCAGGGCGTCCTGCCCGTAGAGGTAGGTCAGGCTGCCGTTTTTCTCCGGGTTGTAATTCGTCTTGACCGGCGGGAGGGGCGTCGTGGCCTTGTCGGCCACGGTCAGGTCCAGTTTTTCGCCCCTGGCCGCCAGCCAAATCGCCGTGTCGCGGATGGCCGTCAGCTCGCGGATTTTCTGGATTTCCGCCGGGTAGTTGTCCGGCCCGAACGGGTTGTACCGCCGCCCGTAAGCGTGGACGCCGTTGGGAATTTTGTAATCGTTGTGCCACATCCAGTTTTTTTCCATCACCGCCGCGTGAATCAGCGGGCGGAAAGCTTCGGCCTTCGGGCTGACTTTCCCGAAAATGCGGTCGGCGAGCAGCAGGCTGAGTTTTTTGTAGCCTTCGTCGTTTAATTGGCACCCGTCGATGGTGAGCGGCTCGGCGGAGGCGGCGTACCACTGCCGGGAGGGGTTGAAGGCATCGACGAACAGCACCCGGCCTCCGTTGCGGCTGTTTTCGTCGGCCACTTCGCGCATGGCCTGGGTGTAGAGCGCCAGGTTTTCGTTTTCTTTTTTCCCGTTCGGCAAATCGTAGCGGTCCGACAAATCCTCGAAGGCAATGGGCGAAACCAGCGCGAGTTGCGGGGGCGTGCTGCCGTTGTAGCGCTGGGCCAGCGTCCACTTCACGAAGGCGTCGAGTTCGGCTTTGTAGTTGGCCAGCCCGGCCTTGCCCCCGAACGATTCGTTGTAGCCAAAAAACGCCACGATGACGTCGGTTTTCAGGCGGGTCAACCACTGGTCGGGGGACTCGAAATGCCCTTCGCTCTCCGAATTGGTGGCCAGTTCGGTCTGGAATTTCTCGGCACCGGGAAAGGCCCAGGGCGAGAACCGGCTGGCGTGGGGCCGGAAGCCGGGCGTGTCGCCCCCGTCGCACAGGTTGCGGATGAACAGCGTGCTGTCGGGGTAGCGCACCTGCATTTCAGTTTCAAAATGCCCGTAGTTCATCATCCGCGACCCGAGGTTGTTGCCGATGAGCGCGATGCGGGTGCCTTTTTTCAGGGTGAGAAATTCGGGAGCCGCGCCCCGGAACGCGCCGATGGCGGGCAGTAACAGCCCGGCGCAGAGCAACCAGCCACGAATGCCGATGATTTTCCGAAAATTCATGAAGATGAATCAGTTAGGTCAACGGCTCATGCCGTGTTTAGCCTGCATTTCCTGAATAAATTTTAACCCGTTCTCAGCAATGTCCCAGGGGTCGTTGTACTCCCGCCAGACGTAGATGGAATTGGCGAAATCCACGTCGTTGCGGGTGAAGGCTTCGATGGTCATCCAGCCGTCGAAACCGATTTCGGCCAGGGTGCCAAACGCGTCGTCCCAGGGGATGTGGCCCGCGCCGGGCGTGCCCCGGTCGTTTTCGCTGATGTGCACGTGGGCCAGCACGGGCGCGATGGTGCGGATGGCCTCGGGGAAGCGTTTTTCCTCGACGTTGGCGTGGTGGGTGTCGAACATGGCCCGCACGTGGGGGTGGTCGGCCCGGCGCACGAGGTCGGCCAGTTGGGCCATCGTGTTGCAGAGGTAGCACTCGAAGCGGTTGAGCGCCTCGACGGCCAGCACCACCCCGGCCTGCCGGGCGTGTTCGCCCACGGCGCGGAGCACCTCGGCACTGCGGGCGTACTCGTCGGCCTGGGGTTCGCGGCGGGTGAAGGTGGCGAAGGCCGAGTGGATGGGGCCGCACAGTACGGTTCCGCCCATCGCCGCCACGCGGTCAACGGCCCCCTTGAGGTAATCCACGGCCCGCGCCCGCACGGCGGCAGACTCGCTGGCCGGGTTTTCGTCGGGGCCGACCACGGTGACGCCCGTGCTTTCCAAGTTCAACTGGCGGAGGTGGTCGCCGAACCGGCGGTAAGCGGCCACGTCCTGCGTATCGACGAAGCACTCGATGCCGTCGTAGCCGAGGGTTTTCAGGCGCTCGGCAATCGGGTGCATGGTTTCGGAAATCGGGGCCGACCAGGCCAGGAGGTTAAATCCGATTTTGGGCATGGGAAAAGCGGAGAATGTTCAATGCTCAATCCTCAATGTTCAACGTTCAAAGGGCTGAAAGTCAGAATTTTCAAACACTTGGTCGTCAGGGCTTCGGATGCCCGTACGGCACGTCGATGGCCAGCGGACCTTTCCACCGTTTCGGAACCGGCAGACCCAGGCTCCAGTGTACGGCGTTGAGGACCAGCCGCTGCACGGCGGGCACGCGGAAGTCTTCGGGGTGGCCGAGGGTGGTCAGGAAGGTTCTGCCGCCCCACTCGTTTTTCCAGGTCCAGGCCACGGGGTTGTCGATGGCGGGTTTGTCGGGGTTCACCGATTTTCCCATCAGCAGGGGCACCGACCCTTTGGCCGGGTAGTCGGGCAGCACGCGGTAGAGCCAGGAGGCGACGTGGAAGGCGGGGTCAACGCCGGTCAGCAGCGGGTTTTTGGCCGCTTCGGGAATCACCGTCACGTCGGTGGTGCTGTTGTGGCCGTAGTGGGTGTGCTTGGCCACCCCGCCCCAACCCGGCGGACTGCCGAAGGCAAACTCGCCGAAGGCGTTCCAGCGTTTGCGGGGGTCGCCGTCGGGGTAGTTGAAGGCGTGGGTGGTGGTACGGAAACCCAGCACCGGTTTGCCCGATTTCAAGTACGCCTCGATGCGGTCGAGTTGGTCCTGGGGCAGTTGCCGCCAGCGGAGGAAAAACACGGCCAGGTCGGCCCCGACGAGGGCCTCCAGGCCGGGGATGTCTTTTTCGCCGTTGTGATCGGGCACCGACTTCAGGACTTTCGTCCGCAGGCCATAGTTTTTTTCCAACTCGGCGGCAAACAGCGGCATGGTCAGTTCGCTGCTGTACTCGTGGTCGCCGGTGACGAACACGACGAGGGGCTTTTTGGACTGGGCGATGCCGACGTTAGAGAGCAGGAACAGCGCGACCAGCGGGGCGAGGCGAATTAGGGTGGTTGGGAAAGGAATCATGCGGAGATTGGATAGAACCGAGTTGCTGGTGCCGCCTGCGTGCCGTCTGCTTTAGCTGACGGGGGCAGGCGGGGCAGAGTAACTCACCGGTAGAAGGTTTATTTCTAAACGGCAAACGTCTCCACTCCCGTCTCCTTCCACTGCCGAGCCGCCGCCGATTGCAGCACGGCTTCGCAGACTTTCTGGGTTTCGAGGGCGTCCTGGAAAGTCGGGTGGCAGGGTTCGCCGGTTTCCAGGCTTCTGAGAAAATCCGCCGCCTGATGGACGAAGCTATGCTCGTAGCCGATGCCCAGGCCCGGCACCCACCATTTTTTCATGTACGGCTGGTCGCCGTCGGTGACGTGGATGGACCGCCAGCCGCGCACGATGCCTTCGTCGGCGTGGTCGAAGTATTCGAGGCGGTTCAAATCGTGCAAATCCCAGCGGAGGGACGCGTGTTCGCCGTTGATTTCAAACGTGTACAGCGCCTTGTGGCCCCGGGCGTAGCGCGTCGATTCAAACAGGCCGAGCGAGCCGTTCTGGAAGTGGCAGTGGAAAATGCAAGCGTCGTCGATGCCCACGGGCTGCACCTTGCCGGTAAGTTGGTGCATCCGCTCTTTGACGAACGTTTCGGTTACCGCCGACACGTCGGTGATGGCCCCGTTGAGCCACATGGCCGTGTCGATGCAGTGGGCCAGCAGGTCCCCCGTCACGCCCGACCCGGCGGCTTCGACGTCCATGCGCCAGAGGCCCGTGCCGCCCTGGGGCACGTCGGCGCTGATGGTCCAGTCCTGGAGGAAGTTGGCCCGGTAGTGAAAAATCTTGCCCAGTTTGCCCGAGGCGACGATTTGCTTGGCCAGCGTCACGGCGGGCAGCCGTCGGTAGTTGTACCACACCGTGTTGGCCACGCCCGCTTTCTCGACGGCGTCCACCATGCCCTGGGCTTCAGCCAGCGACCGGGCGAGGGGTTTTTCGCAGAGAATCATCTTGCCCGCTTCGGCGGCGGCGATGGCGATTTCGGCGTGGGTGTCGTTGGGCGTGCAGATGTCCACGGCGTCAATGTCGTCGCGGGCAATGAGGGCCTTCCAGTCGGTTTCGACGGAGGCGTAGCCCCACTGGTCGGCAAAGGCTTGCACGGCGCTGGCGTTGCGGGAGCAGACGGCTTGCAACACGGGCGTATGGGTGAGTTCAGGAAAAAAATTCGGCACGCGGGCGTAGCCGTTGGAGTGCGTCCGGCCCATGAAACCGGTGCCGACGAGGCCGATGCGGAGGGGTTGTTTTGGCATTTTGCGTCCTGTTTTTTGGAATCGTAATCCGGTTTTGCGTGAATTTTTATCGTAGGGGCAACCCTTGCGGTTGCCCGTGGTGGCATGAGATAGAGCCGCTACGGGCAACCGCAAGGGTTGCCCCTACGATACCTGTTTCTACTCCGCCTCGTACCACCCGTGCCGTCGCCGGACTTCAATCATCGTGGCGAGGATGTCGTTCCAGGTTTGGGGTTTGGTCATGACTTCGTTGGAAAACATGCAGCCATCCCAGCAGATGTGCCGGAAGGCTTTGGTGAGTTGGCCGCTTTCGTCGCGGAGCCAGAAGCCGGCGTCGTTGGGGACGTCGAGTTTGCCGTTGGGGTCGGTGGCCAGGCAGTGGCGGCCGGTTTTGTCGTGCGAGCCGGAGCCGAACACGGTGCCGTCGTTCTGGGCGACGTGGAAGTCAATCGTCCAGGGGCGGAGGGCGGCGGTGAGGGTTTTGAGGGCCTCGGTCAGGGCGGCGCGGTCGCCCCACTCGAAGTCGGCGGGCAGGATGCGGTCCTGCTCACGGTTGTAGCCCAGGGTGTAGAGCAGCGTGTGCGACATGTCGGCCTGGAAACCGAGGTTAGGCCGGTTCACGGCATGCATGGTGTCGATGGCCGTGCGCCAGCTTTGCAGCCCGCCCCAGCAGATTTCGCCTTCGGCGGCGAGGCGTTCGCCGAAATCCGCCGCCACGTCGCAGGCTTCGCGGAAGGTCTGGGCGATGAGGGCGGTGTTGCCCGCCGGGTCGGCGTCCCACTGCTGGGGCGACGAAGCCGAATCGATGCGCACCACGCCGGAGGGCCGGATGCCGACTTCGCGCAGTACCTGCCCCACGTGGCAGGCCTTCCGCACCATTTCGACGAACTGCGCCCGCTCGGCGGCGCTGCCCATCGCCGGGCCGCCCCAAATCGGCGCGACCAGCGAGCCGACTTTCAGGCCGTAGCCCGCGATTTTGTCGGCCAGGCGTTTGATGTCGTCGTCCGAGCTATCGATGTTGAAGTGAGGGTCCATCAGGCCCAGGTCCACGCCGTCGAACTTCACGCCGTCCACCTCGGCGGCGGCGGTGAGTTCGAGCATGGTGTCGAAGGGAATCGGCGGCTCCGAATCGGGGCCTTTGCCCACGAGGCCCGGCCAGGTGGCGTTGTGGAGTTTGGGGAAGTTGTTGGCGTTCATGGGAGTAGGTTTAGCAAATGAAAAATTGGGTTGAGAATGAAAAACAAGGAATAAGAAATGAAAAACTAAGAAGTGAATCGCCTTTTGCCTTTGTCATTTCTTATTCCTTGTTTTTCATTCTCAGAAGCTACAAAAACACGTTTACCCCACCACCAAATCCGGATTCCCCGGCCCGAAGTGCTTCAGCATCACGAGCGGGTCGGTGTTGGAACGGTTGGTGATGGTCACGCCTTCCGTCGCCGCTTTTTCGCTGACGAAAAATTCGTCGTTCGTCAACTGCCCGTAGCGAATCAGCGCGGGCGTTTCCACCTCCCAAACGCCCATCGTGCCCCGGCCCTGCATCATAATCAGGCCGTAGGCTGCGTTGTTTTTAATCGTCACGGTTTTTCCGGGAAACACCGTCAGTTCGGTGGCGCTGAAGGCGTCGGATTTGTAGCAAACCCAGTTTTCCACGTAGCCCTCGGCTTCCATTTCGGCCCGGTCGCGGACGGGCTTCGGCACCATGTACCGGTTGGCCATCAGATTCGGGTCGGTGTTCAATTCCCAGTCGAGGGCTTCCATCAGCAGGTCGTAATCGCCGATGCGGTCTTTGGGCGTGCCGTTCCAGAGTAGTTCTTCGGGCACGATGGCCTCGTTGACCAGCGACTGGTACATGGCGAAAATATCGGAGGCTTTCTGCGGCTCGTAGGTGCAGAAACTGCCCGGCGCGTGCAGCAGGCCGGGGGGCACGTCCCAGCCGGTGCCGGGTTCGAGGCGGTAGGCCGACGAGTAATTCGTGATTTTGTTGTCGCCCTTCGTGAAGTTCATCAGGCACTCCCGGATTTGCTCCTTCGTCGTGCCGGGGGCGATGCCGAAAAACGTGTAGGGGAAATCGCCGCCGTGGTTGTTGAGCTGGGGCGGAAAATAGTACGCTTCGGGCTTGCCCAACTGCCCGGTCAGGGCGGCCTGCTCGTCGTTGTGGTGAACGTGGTGCGGCAGCGGCCCCATGTTGTCGAAAAACTTGGAGTACATCGGCCAGGCTCCGTACTGGTTCCAAAGCCGGTCGCCGATGAGTGCGCCCTTCAGTTCTGCGATGGCGTCTTTGAGCAAAAACTGCACGTCCCGGCCTCCGTCGTTGAATACCACAGGACTCAGGCCCTCGTTTTCGCCGGTGAGCGGGCCGTTTTTGGCGGGGGTGGTGGAGGCCAGCCAGCGCTCGTCGATGCCGCCGCGGACGCCGCCGAGCACGTAGTAATCGTCGGGGTGGAGTTTGATGCGGCGGCCCGGCACGCAGAACGACCGGGGCACCCAGGTGGGGGCCAGGCGCAAAATGCCCCGGCCTTGTTCGAGGGCTTTTTGGGCCAACTGGGCGATGGAGGTTTTTTCCATGAAAAACAGGGTAATCGGTTTACGAGGTTTGGTTCAGAAAATCGGCAATCGCGTCGGGCTGGTGCAGCACCGTCAGTTCGAGGTCGTAGGCGCGGCTTTCGCCGGGTTCGAGAAAAATCAACGTCCGCTGCTCGCGGGCCGCGGCCTGCCCGATGGGCGGGTGCGTGGCGGGTTCAAGGGCCGTCACGTACTCGCCCGGCCCCCAGTGCTGCCAGTTGATGAGCCAGGGCAGTTGGGCTTTCGGAAACCGCATCGCCACGGCAACGCCCAGGTTCGGGTTGTGCAGCCCCGCCGTGCACCAGCCGGCGGCGTCGGGCGCGGCGTCGATGAACGCGACGGCCTCGCCGCTGCCCCGGTGGCCTTCCATCGGGGCCGGGCAGGTGCGAAAATCGTGGTTTCCCCCAAAAATTTCGCCGTTCATTCCGCCCTCCTTCGCCCGCCACTCGCCCCGCCAGAGGAGCCGGGTGCCTTCGTCCACCAGCGGCCAGCCGAAATTGACGTGGTAAAGCAGCATGTGCGGGGCGGGGGTGTTGCCGAGGTTGCTTACTTCGTCGCGGAGGCGAATCAGGGGCTGGCCGAGCGTGCCCGAAATCGTCCGTTTCAGTTGCAGGCTCGGTCCGAACACCGTGGTTTCCCGCATCCGCCCGGTCAGGCTGAACTCCAGCAGGCCCCGCGCCGGGTCGGGCTGGATGATGCTTTCGAGTTCGGCGGGGGTGTTGCTGATTCGACCGTGCAGGCCCCTTTCGCCGAAGGCGTCCCGTTCGGGGCCGCCCACGTGGTCGAGGCCGCAGGTGGTGAGCAGCCCGCCGCCGAAGGTGCGCAGCCAGTCGAGGCCCCGGTCGCTGAAGGGCTGCGGTGCCGTTACGCCCGCGTGGCTCAGCCAAGCCAGGCCGTGTTGGTTAAAGGCCGCTTCGGCTACGTCCATGCCCCGGTCGAGGACGACCTTGAACCGCAGCCCCGCGCCCGTGTTGACCCACGCGACGCGGGTGCCGCGTCCGGCTCCGTTGTCGAGCACGGCGGTTTCAATGCCGCCCACTTGGGCCGGGTGGCTGATTTTGTGGGTCCAGGGGTACGGGGTCAAGGTGGGGTGCTTTTGGGGTGACCGCCCGGCTTCCGTCAGCTAAAGCAGACGGCAAGACGGGAAAGCCCCTCCGGGGCTGAAATTCAGATAAAATTTTAAGTCCCGAACGGACTTTTTCCGCATTGTCGCCGGGATGCCGTACCACTGCTCTAGCTGACGGTGCGCGGCGGGAGAACGAATTACAATTCCTTCAGCATCAAATTCCGGTAGCGCACCTGCATCGGCGGGCCAACGTGCACCTGCACGCCAATCAGGCCCTTCATCCGGCGGTTCACCGCATCGTTGTCGGTCACGTCGCTCATGAGTACGCCGTTGACGAAGTGCTGGAGGCGATTGCCTTTCACGACAAGGTGAAACGTGTTCCAGCCGCCATTTTTCAGCAACGCTTTCAGGGAATCCGAACTACCCAGCGAACCCGTCACGGTCAGGCCGGTCCAGGCGTTGTTTTTGACACCGGCCCTGACGGCTTCGGGTGTAGCCTCGCCCGTGTAGGGGGCAATGGTCGTTTTCTGCCCCCGGTAAGCCAGCGTCGTGCGGCGACGTTCTTCGTAATTCTGGCCGGTGTAGCGGTGTTTGCCGTCGATGTCGGCCTGGTAGCCGCGCAGGGCGAAGGGCACGTCGGTGAGGCGTTCGCTGCGGTAGTTGATGCCCGAATTGCCGTTTTCGGTGATGTTGAATTCGCCTTTGAATTCAAAATCCCCCGGCTGACCGCCCTGCCAAACGATGAACGAGTTGCTTTTCAGCAGCGTAGCGGGTGTGATTTCGCCCAGCAGGCAGCCATCCTCCACCCGCCAGTAGGTGGGGTCGCCTTCCCAGCCGTTCAGGGTTTTGCCGTCGAAAATCGGCACGAAGCCGTCGCCTTTCGCTTTTTTCTGCTGGGCCAGGACGGGAGTAGAGCCAAGCAGGCAGGCTGCCACCAGCACCAGCCCGGCCCGGACGATGCCGAACGAATTGCTGCGCATGAACTTTTGAATTTTACGAATGAATTACTTGCCTTTCGGAGTGGTACCGCCAGGCTTCAGACTTTTGTCTTCCTGCATCCCGCCCGATTTCAGGTAGGCCATGAAATCCTTCAGTTCGCTGGCATTGAGGCTGTTGATGAGCGAGGCAGGCATGAGCGACACGGTCGAGTATTTTTTCGACACGACCTCGCTCTTGGCCAGTTTCCGCGTTTGGTCCGGCACGAAGGGGTTCTGCGAAATCGTGTAGGTGGCGGCTTCCTCGCTCACCAGCCGCCCCACCACCGACTGCCCGTTTTTCAGCGTGAACACCGTGGAGGCGTACTGGTCGGACACGGTTTTGTCGGGTTTGATGATGGCTTCGAGGATGTCGCGGTTGGAAAACCGGGTGCCAAGTTGGGTCAAATCAGGGCCGATGTCGCCGCCTTCACCCCGGAAGGTGTGGCAACGGCTGCACAGGATGGCCGAGTAGATTTTTTTGCCCCGGGCCAAATCCTGCCCGACCAGCCCGCTGTCAATCATCGCCACGGCCTTGTCGAGTTGCCAGTTGCGGCCGGGGCCTTTGGGCGTGTAATCGGTGGCCAGGTCGTTGCCTTTTTCGGTCAGCAGTTTCGCCCCCGACAGGAGGTTGTAGTGGTTGAACTGGTCTTTGGGCACGTGCGCCAGGGCCAGTTTGCGGGCTTTGTCGATGAACCCCACGTAGCTGCGCCCGCCCTGATAGCGGAAGGCCTGGGCAAACCAGCGGAAGTAGCGGTCGCGCTGGGCGGGCGTCCAGCCGGTTTTCTGACTGCTCAGCATCGTGGCGTAGTACGTTTGCTGGGCGGGGGGCATTTTTTCGAGCAACCGGGCGATGTCGAGGCCGTACTGCGGGTTGCGGAGAATCAAATCCCCCGCCGCCGTGACGGTCTGCTCGGTCAACGCCTCGGCCCCGGTCTCCGATTTTTTGGCTAGGAGCGCCAGCGTTTTGTCAATCACGCCGGGGGCTTCGAGCGAAATCAACAGCTTGCTGTAGGCCCGGTTGAGCAGGGCCGAGTTGGCCGGGTAGCGGGGGGCCAGCCACGCAATCGCCCTGGCCCGGTCGGCTCCGGTGGGCAGGCCCATCCGGACAAACACCAGTTCGACCGCCCGCAGCACGTCGGCCTGCTGCTGCTCGGTTAGCGGATCGAGTTTCACCTTCAGCAGGGCGTTGAGCATCTGGGTTTTCAGGGTCTTGTCGCCGTGGCGGGCCAGGGCAATCATCGCCTGGGTCAGGCGGACGGGGTTGGTCTCGGCCAGCGCCCGCTGCTGCCACTCACCCACCGGCTGGTGTTCAACCGCCACGCGGGCGGCGTAGCGCACGAAGCGGTCGGGGTGACCCAGGTGCGGCCAGGCCGCCTCGACGGCCCCGGACACCGGCCCGGCGTGGTACTGCTCCAGCCGGGTGCGAAGTTCGTGTTCCGCAGTGGGCGCGGGAACGTCGGTGACGGGCGCAACCGATTCAGGCCCGGTGTAGGTAATGCGGTAGAGGTCGGATTCGAGCCGACGGCCCCCGGTCAGGAAGTACATCGCCCCGTCGGGGCCGACGAGGCCGTCGGTCAGCGGCAGGGGAGCACCGGAAATGAATTCTTCGGCGGTGGCGGTGTACGACGCGCCCTTCGGCTGGAGGTGAACGGCGTAGATGATGCCGAAACTCCAGTCGAAGGCAAAAAGGGCGTTCTGGTATTTTTGGGGGAAACGAGACCCTTTTCCCGCAAAAAACGCCGTCGGCGACCCCTGGCCCATGTTCAGCATGGCGGGCAGGCAGTCGGCAAACGTGGGCGACCAGTTGGAGGCCGAAGTCCGCCAGCCGAATTCGGCCCCGCTGGTAAGGTGGCCGATGCGCGTGGGTTTGTACCAGGGTAGGCCAAAATCCCACTCCATGTCTGAGTCGTAACCGAACAAATCCCCGGCCCGGTTGAAGGCGATGTCGTAGGTGTTGCGGAAGCCCCCGGCCACGAATTCCCAGGTTTTGCCTTCCGGGTCGATTTTAGCCACCCAACTGCCGGGAGCCATGCGGTCCACGGCGTGGCCGCGGGGGTCTTTGATGGCCGGAAACAGGTTGTCTTCGCCCCACACGCGGGGCAGGCGGTAGGAATCCATCTCGGGCACGTCGGTAAAGTTGCCGCACACGAGGTAGAGCGACTGCTTGTCGGGCGAAAGCACGATGCTGTGCGGGCCGTGCTCGCCTTCGCCCTTAAAACTTTTCAGCAGCGTGATTTGGTCGAGTTGGTCGTCGCCGTCGGTGTCGCGCAGGCGGTACAGCCCGCTGCCCCGCACGAAGTTGGTGTCGCTCCGGTGGTTGACCATCACGTAGAGGCTGTTGAAGGCCCACAGCAGGCCCTGGGCGTAACCCATCCCGACGCGCGAGGCGGTGGAATCGGCCCCCTTGCCGCTCGACACGAGCCGGGCCGTGTCGGGGGCGGGGAGGTTCAGCTTTTCGATGCGGGGTTTGAGGGCCGTATCTGCTCCCACGGGCGGGAGTTCGAGGCGGTACAGAAACCCGTACTGGTCGGAAGTAATCATCCGGCCCCGGTCGTCGAAAGTCATGGCTACCCATGAACCCCGGCCGTTTTCGGAGGGGCTGTACAGGTGCTCGGCCCGAAAACCGGGCAGCAGTTTGAGCTTATCCACTTTCGGACTGCCGTCGGCTGGTCCGGGCACGAACCCTTGCAGGCTAATCCACGACGTGGCGAGGAGAACCAGGGCAAAAAACACAACGCTGGTCTTCGCTGCGCTGAAGGCTGGAAACATAGCGGTTTAGAGAGAATGAATGGGTGAAGGTAGTGAATCGGTGTTTTTGAAAGCTGCCTGTACTCTCCTGAAATCGTTCCTGACTCCGCACGGGGAGCGGGGAGGGCGGCGTTAGGTCGCCTTCTCCTTTTTCTTAAACACCAGCGTATCCGTCGGCAATTTCTGCAAGGCGTAACCGCCGGTGTCAATCTGCGTTTTGGGCAACTGCTTTTTCAGGGCTTCCACGCCCGCCGCCGTCACGCCGGTTTGCCAGAGGTAGAGGGTTTTCAACTGCTTCATCCCGGCCAGCGCCTTCAGCCCCGCGTCGGTGACTTTGGTGCCGTAGAGGTTGAGGTGTTCGAGGTGCTTCAGGCCGCTGAGGTTGGCCAGCCCCGCGTCGGTGACGGCGGTTTGTTCGAGGCCCAGGCGGGTGAGGTTTTTCAGTTTGCCCACGCTTCTCAGCCCCGCGTCGCCGATTTTGGTGTTGCCCAGCTTCAGCCACACCACCTGCTCGTCGAGGGCGGCGAGGGCTTCGGCGGTCTGGTCGTTGAAAGCCGGGGCGTTCACCGTGTTGACCATCAGCAGCGTGCTTTCGGCCGCCACGGGCATCACCAGCACGTTCTGTTTCGTCAGTTTCTCCACGTCGTTCTTGCTGGCTTCGGCCACTTTCAGCTTCAGAATTTTGTCTTCCTCGCTCTCCGCCGCCGCGCCAGCCCCACCGAAGGAAGCCAGCACGGGTTTGATTTTGGCGTCCTGTTCCACCTGCGCGACTTTGGTGCTGAAACTGGCCTTGCCCTTGCCAATCCACCACTGAATCAGGGCGATTTCCTGCTCACTCAACTGGGTTTTGCCCTTGGGCGGCATGTGGTGCTCGTCGTCTTCGGGCAGGATGAGGCGCTTGTAGAGTTCGCTGCCCTCGGCGTTGCCCGCCACGAAAGCCGGGCCTTCCTCGCCGCCTTTAGCCAGCAGTTCGGGGGTGTCCATGCGGAAATCACCCTTGCTTTTGCGGGCGTTGTGGCACTGCCAGCACTTCTGCTCCAGTACGGGCTCCACGAGGTCGGTGTACACGACGGCCTGGTTGATGTCGGTAATTTTGGGCCGTTCTTTTTTCTCCGGCGCGTTGCCGGTCATGGCCAGCAGGGGCTGGGTGAGGTAATCCTCACCGTGGGTGAGGTTGCCGCCGAAATGCCCGGCCCCGAACAGCAGCAGTGCGCAAAACACCACCGCCGGAAACTGCGCCTTGCGGAAGGCTTCGCGGCGGCTGGCAAACTGCGTGGCTGCCCAGGCCAGCCCGGCGGCGATGGCCACGCCGATGCCCAGGTTTTGGTGAATGTTCAGCGTTTCTTCTTCGTACCCGCCGCTGAGTTTAAGGCACCAACCTGCCACGCAGGCCGCCACGGCGCTGATGAAGCCCCAGAGCAGAGCCACCTTCACGGCGGGTTCGAGGTTGGCGTAGCGGGGTCGGCGTGAGAGGATGGCCAACCCCAGGGCCAGCATGAGGATGCCGATGGGCAGGTGGACGAACAGGGGGTGAAACCGCCCGATGAATTCGAGGAAGTGGTCGGTGGTGGTGGGGGCCTGGAGGAGAATGGTCATTGGGGCTGAGAATGCTCAATGCTCAATGTTCAATGTTCAATTTTCAATGAATTGACTTTGAGTAAATTAATCATTGAGAATTGAGCATTGAACATTGAGCATTCTCTGGTTTTCAAATCCGTTCCAACTTCACGGGATACGTTTTCTTCGAATTCCACTGCGGCACGTAGATGTTGCCGTCGCCGTCCACGCACACGTCGTGGGGGTGCATGAACACCTTGCCGGGGTCCTGCTTGCGCTGCTCTTCGAGTTTGCCGTTGACGTAGGCCGGGGCCGAGCCGCCGGGAGTGGAAACGACCTTGTCGTTCTTGTCCAAAATCTGAATGTAACCCGAATCGGGGTACTGGTCGGACATGCTCCGGTAGGCCGCGCCGTAGAGGTAATCGCCCTTGATGACCGGGCGGCAGATGTACGTGCCGGGCAGGGCGATGGTGCTCAGGTACTTGCCGTCGAGGGTGAAGCGCTTCCAGGCCTGGCGGCGGCGGTCGGTCACGATGAGCGTCGGATTCGAGGCGTTGCGGGTGTCCACGATGACGCCATGGCAGCAGTCGAACTGGTCGGTCAAACTCTCGCCCCGCCCGCCGAAGTGGCCGATGTACCGGCCTTTGGCGTCGTAGCGGACGATGTAGTTGGCCCCGTAGCCGTCGGCTACGTAGATGTCGCCATTGGCGGGGTTGATGGCCGTTTCGGTGGGGGTGAACTGGCCGGGGTGGTCGTACTTGCCGGTTTCCTTCGGGTATTCGAGTTTCAGGATTTCCCGGCCTTTCAAATCGGTTTTGATGACCTGCTTGCGGGTGTTGTCGGCGATGTAGAGAAATTGCTCGCCGCCTTCGTTGGCGAGCGTCAGGCCGTGGGCACCGGGGTAGGAAGTGCCCCAGGCGTCGAGCAACTTGCCCGATTTGTCGTAAATCAACACGTTGTTTTTCGTCTCGTTCGTCAGCAGAATGAGCCGACCACGGGCGTCTTCAACCATCTCGTGGCAGTCGTTGACGGGGTTTTTACCCGCGTCCAACACGCCCCAGCCCGGCACGACCCGGTAGCGGTGCGCCCCGTGCCCGACGGTAATGTCGCCTTTCGGCAGCGTGATTTTGGGGGAAAACGCCGTGGCGGCTAGCGCCAGGCTGCCGTGGCGCAGGAAGCTCCGGCGGCTGAGGTGTTCGTTCATGGGGGCAGGTGCAGAGGTTTCTTTCCAAAAGTAACGAAACGGCGAAAATTACCTGTCCTGTGGTGGGGTAGAGTGGGGTAGCGAAAGAAAATTGCGGGAATTGTATCGGAAACCTGACCGTCTGTGCTTTCACACCCCAAACTGCCGCAGGTGGTGGTCGAGGTGAATCCAGCCAACGCGACCCCAGCCCTGTTTTCCGATGGTACCGAAGAGCGTGTTGGGTGCCCAATCGGCAGTTTCGGGCGTTTGGGCAAAGCGGTCGAGTTGGGCCAGCAGGCGGTCGCGGTCGGCTTCGAAAGCGGCGGGTTTGGTCGAAAATTCCCGCTCCTGGTCGAGTTCGCGCAGGGTGCGGAGGTTTTTGGGGAAGGAAAGCGGCAGGCGCATCAGCAGCCAGCCGACTCCTCTCATGAACACGGTGCTGCGGTCGGGCGAAGGCACTTCGCCGAAGGGCAGTCGGAGGTAATCACTGACGTGACAGAGCATTTGCTCGACGCTCATCCGGCCCCAACGTCCGCGGCTTTCAGGCGTAAGGGCCTCGAAGCGCCGGACGACGTCGGCGTGGTCAACGGGATTGCAGAGAGTGGGGCGCATGGCAGGACGAACGGCTTACTTGCTCAACCGGTACGCCGTAACCGAGTTTTTGAAAAACGTCGGCACGAACACGGTGCCTGTATTCGGGTCGAAGCCAATGTCGGCAGCGTTGATTTTCTGGGCTTCGGTGTCGAGGAGTTTGGTCACGGTGCCGTTGGCTGCTACGTGGTTGAGCTTGCCCATCCACTGCGAAACCAGGAAATCGCCGTTCCCCAGGGGTTCGATGCCGTCGCCGCGCGGCATGCCCTCGGCGATTTTGCGGAGCGATTTATCGGGCAAGATTTCGTAGAAAATGCCCTTGCCCGCGTCCACGACGTACATTTTGCCGCCTACCGCCCGGACGCCGTTGGGGCGTTCGAGGGATTTGTCTTCGAGGAAGGTCGAAACCTGGCCGAGCTTGACCTGAAGAATCATACTCCGCCCCATGTCGGTCACGTACACGGTGCCGTCGGGGGCCACGGTGGCGTCGTTGAGTTGCTTCGCGCCTTCGGGTTTGAGGGTGTTTTCGAGCTTGCCCGTTTTCAAATCAATGACCCGGATTTTGGTCACGTCGGCGGCGTAGAGCTTGCCCCCGCTGACGGCCATGCCCTTGGGCGCGTCGAGGCCCGTGGCCCACTTCAACGTCGTGATTTTGCCATCGGGCGAAAGTTTGGCGATGTAGCCGTTGCCGTCGGCGGTCCAGGCGTCGCCGTTCATGCAGGCGGCGTAGAGGCTGCGGGTGCCCGCGTCCCAGAGCACCGATTCGGGGGTCTGGAGCAGCGTGTCCGATTCCCAGGTTTTGGTGAGGGTCTGGGCGTGCAGGGCGGGCGCAAGGAGGCAGAGGGCGAGGAGGAGGGTTTTCATGGGTCAGTAAAGAGTTCAGGGTCGGCAGTCAGACGAAGTTTATGTCCGCATGACAAAAGTGGTAGAGCGATTGGATATGAAATTTTATTTCACCGCAAATTAAACTCTCCCAACCCGTCATTGCGAGCGGAGGTTTTCAGATAAGCGAAGCGAAATCTGAAAACCGGAGCGAAGCAATCCCCCATCGGTAGCCAAAATAGCTTTGGGGAAGAGCGGTTGAATTCCAACGGTACTTGGCTTCGGCTCTCTTGGTCTTCGGCGGGGGATTGCTTCGCTCCGGTTTCAAAACCTCGTTTTACTCGCTTTTGAAACCTCCGCTCGCAATGACGCGAAGGGAGGCGTTGCGCAGCACAAGTTGAGATGAGGCTTCATAAATCAGAATTTTTTCCTGGTCAACCCGTGGTTTGATGAATTGGGACAGGCCGTCTTCGGCCACCAAATTCACTTTTCGCTGAAGCAAGGCTTCCAACCCGTCCGCAATCCGGATGTATTCAATCAAACCGATGGTTTTCGTGGCGTCGAGTTCAACGAGAATGTCCACGTCGCTCCGGTCGGTCGCTTCCAGCCGGGCCAGCGAACCAAACAGGTAAGCCCGCCGGATGGGTTTGTCCCGGAAAAATGTCGCGGCTTTTGAGCGGATTTCGTTGACCGTCAGCATTCTAATTCAAAATGGGCAAACGAGCGATTTTTCCAAGTCTGGAAATCAATCCCAAGCAGTTTCAGGTACAGCGAATCCGGCCCAAGTTCCAGTTCTTGCGACCAAGCGACGGCGGCTGTTTCCGGGTCGATGTACACCTTGAAAAACAGGTCGTTTTCATCCCATTCCGCGAAAATGCCCTGCCCGGCCAGGTGCGCCAGACTTACTTCCCCCTCCACGCCGTCGTCATACCGCAGGAAAAGCCGGTAGTGGTCGAGTGCCTGCACCAAAATCGGTTTCGGAAACATGGTTTTCACGCTAAAATCTCCTGAATCACCTTCCCACTCACATCGGTCAGCCGGAAGGGACGGCCCTGGAAGTCGAAGGTGAGGCGTTCGTGGTCGAGGCCGAGCAAATGTAGCACCGTGGCCTGGAAATCATGCACGTGCGTGCGCCCGCTCACGCCCTGGTAGCCGAGTTCGTCGGTTTCACCCCACGAAAATCCTTTTTTCAGACCCCCGCCCGCCATCCAGATCGTGTAGGCTTCGGGGTGGTGGTCGCGGCCCAGGAAGGGGGCCTGCTTGTTGTCGCGGTTTTCGGCCATCGGCGTGCGGCCAAATTCCCCGCTCCAGACGACGAGCGTCTGGTCGAGCAGGCCGCGCTGTTTCAAATCCATCAGCAGGGCCGTCATGCCCCGGTCGGTTTCGCGGCATTTGTTGCGCAGGCCGATTTCGAGGGCTTCGCTCGAACTGGACCCGTGCGTGTCCCAGCCCCAGTCGAAGAGTTGCACGAAGCGCACACCGTTTTCGACCAGCTTCCGGGCCAGCAGGCAATTGTTGGCGAACGACACCTGCCCCGGCGTGGTGCCGTAGAGCGCGTGCGTGGCGGCAGTTTCTTTGGAAATGTCCATCACCTCGGGCACCTCGGTCTGCATCCGGAAGGCCAGTTCGTACTGGTTGATGCGGGTGAGGGTTTCGGGGTCGCCGAAGGTTTCGTATTCCTGGCGGTTGAGGTCGTTGATGGTTTCGATGGCCGCTTTCCGCAGGTCGCGGTCGAGGCCCTTCGGGTTTTCGATGAACAGCACCGGCTCGCCCGCCGAGCGGCATTGCACGCCCTGGTACACCGAGGGAAGGAAGCCGCTGCCCCAGATGCTCTTGCCCGCTTCGGGATACTTGCCGCCGGAGGTGAGCACCATGTAGGCGGGCAAATCCTGGTTGTCGGCCCCGAGGCCGTAGGTGACCCAGGTGCCCATGCCGGGCCGACCGAGCCGCGGGCTGCCCGTGTGCATGAGCAGTTGGGCCGGGGCGTGGTTGAACTGGTCGGTGTGCATGGCCTTGAGGAAGGTCACGTCATCGACGGCGCTTTGAAAGTGCGGCAGGTAGTCGCTCACCCAGGTACCGGATTGGCCGTAGCGGTTCCAGGTGCCCTGGGGGCCGAGCATTTTGGGCACGCCCCGGATGAAGGCGAAGGTTTTGCCTTCCAGAAACGACTGGGGGCAATCCTGCCCGTGCCATTTGGCGAGTTGGGGCTTGTAGTCGAACAGTTCCAACTGCGAGGGCGACCCGGCCATGTGCAGGTAAATGACCGACTTCACGCGGGGGTTGAAGTGCGGCTGCCGGGGCGCGAGCGGATTGGCGACGGTCGGTTCGTTTTTTTCCGAGAAACAACTGCCCAGCAGGGATGAAAGCGCCAGGGCACCGAGGCCGCTGCCGCATTGCTTGAGGAAGTGGCGGCGGGTTTCGAGCCGGAGGGCGTCGTGCTGGGCTTGCTGGAACGGGTTCATGGGTTGGCGATGATTTGGTGCAAAGCCCCCAACAGTTCGGGCAGTTCGTTGAGGTAAAAGCGGTCGAGGTCGATTTGAATTTCCTGCCCCGAAAAACGGAGAAACACCCACTCGAAGCCCGTCGTGACGGCACCGTACACGGTCGATACGGGTTCGTTGGCCTCGGCGTTCACTTTCCAGGCGGCGTACATTTCGGCGGCGCACTGCCCGAGGCCCTCTTCGAGCGTGCGGTTCTTGGCTTCAACGAGGCAAAAAATCGGGGCCGTCACCTCCAGGCTGCGGGGTTTTCGGCTAAACAGGTAATCGCAGTAGCCGTTGAGCAGGTCGTCCACGTCGAGCGAAACGCCCGAAAACAGGGTGAATTTACCGGGATTCATCCGGTAGAGTTCGCGCAGAATGGGGGCAATCAGAAATTCCGATTTGGCTTTTTCCGACAGCAGCGGCATTTCGCGGGTGGCTTCCAGTTCGCGCACCAACTCGGGCGAAGGCGGGACCCTGGGGTAGGGTTTGGCGAAAAAATCCACCCGGTCGTAGCGCAGGTTGAATGTGCGCTTCAGTTTTTCGAGGGTGAAATCGCTGTAGGCCATGTTTGATGTTTCGGGGCGACGAAGCCACCGGGCTATTCCTTCACAACCACTTCATCCAGATTCAGAATCGCGTTGGTCACGACCGCCAGGGCGGCGAGTTGGGGCGTGCCGTTTTCAGGAACAAATTCCTTCACCAACGCGGGTTTCTGGCGGAAGCGGGCGAGGGCGGTTTCGTACAACCGCGCCAGTTTTTCGGCTTTCCGTTCGGGAATTTCGCGGCCCATGACGCGGGTGTAGGCTGCCGCGATTTGCGCCGTGACCGGCGCACTCCGACCAGAGGACTGCGCGTCGGCGGTCGGAGCTACCTTCTTCGCCAGCGCCAGCGAAGCTTCGAGAAATACCGGGTCGTTGAGCAGCGTCAGGGCTTGCAGCGGCGTGTTCGTGCGGATGCGCCGTGAGAGGCACACCTCCCGGCTACCCGCGTCGAACGTCACCGCCGAGGGGTACGGCCCCGTGCGGCGGGCGAAGGTGTACACGGCCCGGCGGTAGGCCTCCTCGCCCTCGCTCTGCTTGTAGTTCAGGCTGCTGTTCACCGCCTGCCACACGCCGTCGGGCTGGTAGGGCAGGGCCGGTTTGCCGTACATTTTTTTGCTCAAAAGTCCCGAAACCGCCAGGGCCTGGTCGCGAATCATCTCGGCGGTCAGGCGCAGGCGCGGGCCACGGGCGAACAGGCGGTTCTGCGGGTCACGCTCCTGAAGGTCGGGGCTGACGTGTGAAGCCTGCCGGTAGGTGGCCGAGAGCACCATCTCGCGGAGCAGGCGCTTCTGGCTCCATTTGTAATCCGTCTGAAATTTCACGGCCAGGTAGTCGAGCAGTTCGGGGTGCGAAGGTTTGGTGCCCTGGGTGCCGAAATCTTCCTGGGTTTCGACGAGGCCGACGCCGAAAAGCTGCTCCCAGAATCGGTTGACCGCCACGCGGGCCGTCAGCGGGTTTTCGGGGCTGACCAGCCAGCGGGCCAGGCCGAGGCGATCGCGGGAGTAGCCCTTGAAGGCGGGCATCGAATGCGGCACGTCGGGCTGCACTTCGGCCCCGTGAACGAGCCAGTTGCCCCGCACCCACACGTGGGTTTTGCGGGCGTAATCGGGGTGGCTGGGCAGCAGGATGGGCGTGTTGTCGGTTTTGGCCGAAAGCAATTCGGTGAACAGCCGGAAATTTCCGGCAAAACCGGGTGAATTTTTTCCGGGAAAATCGGGCAGCAACGCGAACCAGTTGATGCGGAACACGTCCTCGTCGGGCAGCAGGCGGGGGTTCGTTGCCGTCAGGTACACATCGTGCCGACCGGCGGTGGATTTCACCGGAAAAAACCGGTTTTCGCCCCGGCCTTTCGCCGTGGTGTCGAGGTGGATGGTGGCGAGCACCGGCCCGTCGGGGGCGTCAAGGTGAAGTTGCACCGTCCCACCCGGCACGGAAACCGAAAGGTTGGCCAGCAGTTGCGTCACGCCGTCGAGGCGCATGCCGGGCAGTCGGCAGGAGCCGCCGTGGCGCAGGCCAATCTGCCGGTCGCCCACGAGCGCGCCCTTCACGTACTTGTCGGCCACGTGCGGGTGGTGGCGGGGTTCGAGGAAGCGGGCGAAATGGAGCCAGTCGAAGGCGGGGGGCTGAGGGCCGGGGGCATGGGGCAACTGCATTTTACTTGCTCCCTGCTCCCTGCTCGTTGCTCCTCGCAGGTAAGCCTGCAACTGACCCAACTTCGCTTCGTCCTCCGGGGCAAACTCGCGGAGGTTGGGGGCTTCGTCGGCGGTGTCTTCGTCGCGGGTGTTGTTGAAAAAGGCCAGGAATTTGTAAAACTCCTCGTGGCGGAAGGGATCGTAGGGGTGGCTGTGGCACTGCACGCAGCCGAAGGTGGTGCCCTGCCAGACCTCCATCGTCGTGTTCACCCGGTCGAGCACGGCGGCCACGCGGAATTCTTCGTCCACGGTGCCCGTCTCGTCGTTGTTCATCGTGTTGCGGTGGAACGCCGTGGCGAGGAGTTGGTCTTTCGTCGGGTTCGGCCGGGCCGCGTTCGGCAGTAAATCGCCCGCCAGTTGTTGCACCGTAAACTGGTCGTAGGGCATATCCTGGTTGAAGGCGCGGATGACCCAGTCGCGGTAGCGCCAGATGCGCCGGGCGTTGTCTTTCTGGTAGCCCCGCGAGTCGGCGTAGCGGGCCAGGTCGAGCCACATCGAGGCCCAACGTTCGCCGTAGGCGGGCGAGGCCAGCAGGCTGTCCACGAGGTTCGCGTAGGCTTCGTCCCAGTCGTCGGCGGAAGTGTATTTTTTGAGAAGTTCAGGCGTGGGGGGCAGGCCGGTCAAATCGAGCGAAACGCGTCGGATGAGCGTGGCGCGGTCGGCTTCGTCGGCGGGTTTCAGGCCCTCATCGTCCAGCCGTTTTTTGACGAAAAAATCCACGTCGGTTTTTTCCCAACCGCCCGAAAACAAGTTGAATCCGGCGAAAAGCCCCTTGCCGGGTACTTCCGGGGCCTGGGGTTTCACGTAAGCCCAGTGGTCGCCCCACTCGGCCCCCTGCTGCACCCATTTTTTCAGAATTTCGATTTCCTCCGGCTTGAGCGGGTCAGCCTTGAGGGGCATCCGCTCTTCGGGGTCTTTGGCCGTCAGGCGGACGATGAACTCGCTGTGGTCGGGGTCGCCGGGCAGGATGGCGGGCTTGCCCGACTTGGTTTTGGCCAGGGCTTCGTCGCGGAAAAGCAGGCTGAAGCCGCCGGCTTTTTTCACCCCGCCGTGGCAGGCGATGCAGTGTTTGTTGAGAATCGGCTTGACCTGCGTGCTGTAATCAATCTTGTCCGAGCCGCGCCCCAGCGTCAGGTAGCCGACGACGGCGGCGAACAGCAGGGCGGAGACGGCGAGAAGTTTGACGTTCATGCTTCCGTAAAGGTCGAGGAACCGCGAAGTTACCCACCAACGCCGCATCCGGCTGACCTGTTCCCTCCGGTGCCAAATTCCTTTGTTGGGGTTAGATGGCTCCGTCGTCAGCGAGAAGCTGGTTCAGCGTGAATGCGCAGCCTGCGGTCACTTCGACCGGGGCGTCCCAGGTGGTCAGGAACCAGGTGGCCTGACCGCGTTCAGCGATTTGAATCTGGCGGGTTTTCGAGATCACCCAAATCACTTTTTCAACGCCGAAATCAAGCAGTTGCTGGGTTTTGTTTTTGTAATACTCGACTTCCGACATACCCTCGCTGAAATCGGCTTTCGTGTCCACCTCGACGGAAATGTCGGGGGCCACGTCCATGTACTTGTCCGAAAACAAATCGGGCAGGCGGTCGCGGCGAATCAGGGCGATGTCGTTGTTGAGGTTGGTGCCCCGGCGCAGGTGCAGACCAGCTTCGTTGCTCAGGACCCAGAACAACTTTCTGGGTAGGTGATTTCGCAGGAAATCGACAAGTACGCTGACAAGGTATGCCTGAAAAATGCTGCTGCCCATGATTTCTTCGATGGTTTTTTCGCCATTGAGTACGTCACGGTAGCCCCGGTAGTAAATGGGCCGACCGTCGATTTCTTCCAGAATGAGGGCTTTCGGAATTTCTACCGTCGCCGTGGGGATGACCGCTTCCATAAATTTTTCGGTTTTCGTTTTCCGAAACTACCCAAAATTCCTCACGCCAACGCCTCCCGAATCACCTTCCCGTGCACGTCGGTCAGGCGGAAGGGGCGGCCCTGGAAGTCGTAGGTGAATTTTTCGTGGTCAAAGCCCAGGCAGTGCAGAATCGTGGCCTGCAAGTCGTGGACGTGCGTGCGCCCGCTCACGCCGCTGTAGCCCATCTCGTCGGTCTGCCCGTGGCTGTAGCCCCGCTTGACGCCCCCGCCCGCCATCCAGACGGTGAAGGCTTCGGGGTGGTGGTCGCGGCCCATGAACGGATTGGCCTTGCCCTCGCGGTTTTCGGCCATCGGCGTGCGGCCAAATTCGCCCCCCCACACGACGAGGGTTTCGTCGAGCATCCCGCGTTGCTTCAAATCCAGAATCAAGGCGGTCATGGCCTTGTCTACCGTCCGGCATTTGTTGCGCAGGCCGAGTTCGATGGCTCCGTCTTCGCTCGTGCCGTGGGTATCCCAGCCCCAGTCGAACAACTGCACGAAGCGCACGCCCTGCTCGACCAGCCGCCGGGCCAGCAGGATGTTGCGGGCCAGGGAACCTTCGTCGGGGTTGACGCCGTACATCTCCAGAATGTGCTTCGGCTCCCGCTTGATGTCCATGATTTCCGGAACCGACATCTGCATTTTGTAGGCCATCTCGTACTGGCTGATGCGGGCCAGGGTTTCGGGGTCGCGGAATTCTTCGTACGCCCGCTTGTTGAGCGTACCGATGGCGTCGAGGGTTTTGCGCTTGAGGTCGCGGGTCACGCCGTCGGGGTCGCTGAGGTACAGCACCGGGTCGCCGTCGGTGCGGCACTGCACGCCCTGGTACACCGAAGGCAGGAAGCCGCTGCCCCACACCGACTTGCCCGCGTCGGGGCTTTTGCCGCCGGAAGCCAGCACGACGAAGCCGGGCAGGTTCTGGTTTTCGGTGCCCAGGCCATAGGTGACCCAACTGCCGATGGAGGGCCGCCCCAGCCGGGCGCTGCCCGTGTGCATGAGGAGTTGGGCCGGGGCGTGGTTGAACTGCTCGGTGTGCATGGCCTTCAGGAACGTCACCTCGTCGACCACGCCCCGGAAGTGCGGCAGGTAATCGCTCACCCAGGCCCCCGACTGGCCGTTTTGCTTCCATTCGCCCTGGGGCCCGAGCATGTTGGGCACACCCCGGATGAAGGCGAAGGTTTTGCCTTCCAGAAACGACGGCGGACAGGCCTTGCCGTCCACCTTGCGCAGTTCGGGTTTGTAGTCAAACAGTTCCAACTGCGACGGCGACCCGGCGCAGTGGATGTAAATCACCGACTTGGCCCGGCCCGGCTGGAGGGGCATTTTCGGGGCCATCGGGTTGGCCACGTTGGCCATCAGGTCGGTTTCGCCTTTCCCCGAAAAGCAGCCCCCCGTCAGCGAGGCCAGGGCCATCATGCCCAGGCCGGTGGAGCACTGCTTGAGGAAATGCCGCCGGGTTTCCAGCTCGAAGTAGTCGCGGCGGAATTCGTGGAGGAGGTTGTTCATGGCGTTTGAGGTCAGGCCGCTTTTTCGTATTCCCGATAATTCACCACGGCGTTGGGTTTCGGCAGTTCGATTTCCGATTCCAGCACCGAAATCACGCCGAGGGTGTTGCCCGACGCATCGAACATTTCGAGCAGGTAGCCGCCTTCCCGGTTTGCCGTGGCCGGAATTTGCTCGACGACCGTGGCGACGTCGCCGCGTCGGAAGCCTGATTCGGTTAGGTCATGGGTCAGGATAACCGTTGAAAACAAATCGAACTTCATGGCGCTGCGTCAATCATTACAACACTTGAATCTCGAATCACTGACTGCCTATTTTTCGTTGTACCGGTCCCCAAGTTCATCAAAGGCATCGAAAATCTGCCGTTTCAGCGGGTTCTTTGCCAGGCAAACGATGGAAGCGAAGTAGCGAAAGCCATCGGGTTCGATGAAGGGCTTGTCAAATTTTTCGAAGATGCCGGAGCGTTGGTAAAAAAACCAACCGTCGAACTTCCGCTTCCGAACTTTTCCCTTGCCGTCCCGGTCGTCGCACACGTACACGAAACTGTTTTCTTCGGCCAAAAAGAAATTGTCCACAATGGCGGCGATGGTGGGATAAATTCGCTCGTCGGGTGGAATCTGTTTCGGTGGTTTCTCAACCAACGCGATGATTAACTCATACACGTGGTCGGCAAAAAGCGGGTCGGCGTCGAGGAGGTAAAAGCTGGGCTTGAAGCGTACGGCATACCGGACCGAGTGGACCGTGGTAAACACGTACACTTTTTCATCCCCGTCGAAAAATTCGTACTTGTAATCAGGTGCGACGTTTTCCATTGATTTTGTCGAGACGTTCAAAAGCCGCCCTGAACTCCGGGTCGTTTCGATACCGCTCTTTCAATTCTTCCTCGGCCTGGCGCTTACTTTCCATGAGGTAGCGCCCCAGCGATTTCGGTCTGATTTTTTCTTTCGTTTCCATGACCATTTGCGGTTGTCGTTCCCAAACTTACCCAAAAAATCCCGCCCTCACTCCTTCGCAATAAACTCATCCAAATTCACCATCGCGCTGGCCACCAGCGTCAGGGCAGCGGTCTCCGGCTTGGGTTTGTCGGGCGTGTCTTTCAGTAATTTCTCCACTTGCTTCGGCTGGCGGCGGTAGTCGGCCAGGGCTTGGTTGTAGAGGCCCGTCAGCACGGCCAGTTTGTCGGGGGCGATGTCGCGGGCCATCACGCGGCGGTAGCCCGCCCGGATTTCCTCGGTCGGCGAGTTGCCGCCTTCCCGCTGCATGTGGTAGGCCAGTTGACGGGCCACTTCCGTGAACACGGGGTCGTTCATCGTCACCAGGGCCTGGAGGGGCGTGTTGGTGCGGATGCGGCGGGCCAGGCACACCTCGCGGCTGGAGCCGTCGAAGGTCATCATCGAGGGATACGGGCTGGTGCGCTTGTGGTACACGTACACGGCCCGGCGGTACTGGTCTTCGCCGGTGGCCTGCACCCACTTCTGGCCGTTGTAGGGCGAGTTCCACACGCCCTCGGGCTGGTAGGGCATCACGCCGGGGCCGTACATTTTTTGGGACAAAAGTCCCGAAATCGCCAGGGCCTGGTCGCGCACCTGCTCGGCGGAGAGGCGGATGCGCGGCCCCCGGGCCAGCAGGCGGTTGTAGGGGTCGCGCTCCAATAGTTTTTCCGATGCCCGCGAATCCTGCCGGTAGGTGGCCGAAAGCACGAGGTAGCGGAGGAGTTGTTTCGGTTTCCAGCCGAACTCGGTCGTGAGTTTCACGGCCAGGTGGTCGAGCAGTTCGGCGTCGGCGGGGGTGAAGCCCTGGGTGCCGAAGTCTTCGAGCGTTTCCACCAGCCCGATGCCGAAAAGTTGCTCCCAGAACCGATTGACCGCCACGCGGGCCGTCAGCGGGTGGTCGGGGCTGGTCATCCAGCGGGCCAGGGTGAGGCGGTTGCGGGGCGCGCCTTTGGGCAGTGGTGGCAGCGAGCGGGGTACGTCGGGCTGCACTTCCTTGCCTTTCACGAGAAAATTCCCCCGCACGAACACGTTGGTTTTCCGGGCCATGTCCGCCGGGTTGTCCTGCATGATGGGCGTGGTGTTGACGCGGGCGGTAAGCAACTGCCAGAACAGCACTTTCGCGTAAGGCTGGTCGGAAGAACCCGCACCGGGGAACGGCGGGCGGAAGGCAAACCAATCCCACATCAGCAGGGTTTGCTCCGGTTTTTCCTTCAGCGATTTGTCGTTCGATTTGGCGACGAAAAACAACGTCCGAACGCCCTTCGCCGGCGGCAGCGGCAGCAGCACGTACCCGCCGTTTCGTTTCAGGCTGGCCGTGTCGGTACGGTAGGTCAGCCAGGGCGCGGCCCGCAGGCTGTCGAGGCGGATTTCCCAGGTGGCGTTGGGCGTGAAGTTGGCGAATTTGACGAGTAGGTCGCCCTTGCCCGTGAGGTTGACGCGCGAAAATCGCGCCCAGCCCCCCTGCCGCAGCCCCAGCCATTTTTCGTCGATGAGCGCGCCGTTGTGGATGTCTTCGGCCACGAGCGAGTTGACGTGCGGCTCCAGGGTTTTCAGAAAATGCACCGTTTCATCAGCCTGAGCGGCGGAGGCGTGGGTTTTCACGAAGCCGTGCAATCCGTCGAGTTTCTGCTTGAACCGCAGCGTGTCGGTCAGGTGGCGGAGTTTGGGGTAATCGCCGAAGGTGTCTTCGTCGCGGGTGTTGTTGAAAAACGCCAGGTACTTGTAAAACTCCTCGTGGCGGAAGGGGTCGTAGGGGTGGCTGTGGCACTGCACGCAGGCGAAGGTGGTGCTCTGGAGCACTTCCCAGGTGGTGCCCACGCGGTCGAGGACGGCGGCGGTGCGGAACTCCTCGTTGTTGGTGCCGCCCTCGTCGTTGGTCATCGTGTTGCGGTGGAAGGCCGTGGCCAGTAACTGGTCGTCCGTGGGCTTCGGGAGCAAATCGCCCGCGAGTTGTTCCACCAAAAACTGGTCGTAAGGCTTGTTGTCGTTAAATGCCCGGATGACCCAGTCGCGGTAGCGCCAGATTTCCCGCTTGTCGTCGCGCTCGTAACCTTTCGTGTCGGAGTAGCGGGCCAGGTCGAGCCACATGCCCGCCCAGCGTTCGCCGAAGCGGGGCGAGGCCAGCAGTTCGTCCACAATCTTGGCGTAGTTGGCGTCCGACGAATCGGCCCGAAAGCGCTGCACCTGCTCGGGCGTGGGCGGCAGGCCGGTCAGGTCGAGCGAAACCCGGCGGAGGAGCGTCGCGGCGTCGGCGGGGCGGCTGGGTTTGAGGCCCTCGTCCTTCAGCCGCCGCAGCACGAAAAAGTCCGCATCGGTGCGGGGCCAGGAATTGACGGCAGGGGAAAACAGCGAACTCAGGAACCCCGCCAGCATCGTCGGGTTGGGCACTTTGGGGGCTTTCGGGGCCACGTAGGCCCAGTGGTCGCCCCACTCGGCTCCCTGGTCCACCCACTTTTTCAGAATCTCGATTTCTTCTTTTTTGAGCGGGGGCGCTTTGTAAGGCATCCGCTCTTCGGGATCGGTGTGCGTCAGGCGTTTGATGAACTCGCTGTGCTCGGCGTCGCCGGGCAGGATGGCCGGTTTGCCCGATTCGGTGGGCGCGAAGGCTTCCTGCCGGAACAGCAAGCTCAGGCCCCCCGCCCGCTTCACGCCCCCGTGGCAGGCCATGCAGTTTTTGTTCAGAATCGGCTTGACCTGCGTGTTGAAATCGACCTTGTCGCCGTCGCGGAGGGCGAAGTAGCCGACGCCGACGGCGGCCAGACCCGTGATGACCAGAACGTTGAGTTTCATCGTCGTGAAAAATGGGGTGCTCCGGCGGGAGCACTTCAACGGCTCCGTCTGCTTTAGCTGACGGAGCGCGGCAACGGATGGGACGGGGAAACATCCCCCAAACGCCCCGCTCCGCCAAAATGGTTCGTAAAAAACTGATTTTCAATCCCGGCAAAGTTACAGGCCGACAGGGGAAAGTTCCACTCCTATTTTGCCCCAACCTGTTGCAAAATCGCGGCCCGGATGAGGTGCGGATGCGTCCAGGGCACGAAGTGGTTCATGCCCGCCACCATGCGCAGTTCGGCGTGGGTGGAGTGGGTGAGGCGGGTGCGGGTGAAGGGGCCGTTGCCGGGGGCCACGAGCACGTCGTCGGTGCCCTGGATGACGACGGCGGGCTGGCGGATGGTTTTCCAGAGCGGCAGCATCCGTTGGAGTTCCGGCTTGAGGCCGATGATTTCCTGGTTGGACGCCCGAAGGCTCTTGGGCAGCATCCAGCGGACGAGAAAAAAATCGCCGGGCTTGCGGTACCACTCGCGGGGTTCGAGGGCGGGGTCGTTGGAAGCGGCGACGAAAATGAGGCCATCCACGAGCGCGGGGTAATCCATCGCCATGCGGGCAATCAGCGGCCCACCGAGTGAGTGGCCGATGAGGATGAGTTTTTTGCCCGGTTTCTTCACCGCTTCGACGACGGGTTTCAGGTACGCCGCCTGTTTTTGAAGCGACGGTTCGCCCCGCCCAAACCCCGACGAGTGGCCGAAACCGGGCCGGTCCACGGCGACCATTTTGACGACCCGGAGGAGGGTATCGTCTTTGAAAAAATCCACCCAGGCGCTCCAGGAGCCGGGCGAACCGTGGACGAAAAACGCCACCGGCAGCGAATCCGCGCCGATTTCGGTGTAGTGAATCGTGCGGTCGCCCGCCTGTATGTCGTGAAACGTGGGTTTCAGCGCTCGTCCGGCGAAAGACTTTTCGACCTCCTCCCGGCTCATGCGGAAGGAAAAACACCCCGCCGTAAGTTGGGAAAGGCCGAACAGGAGGACAATTGCGAAAAGGAGGCGTTTGGCGAGGGTGGGCATCGGCTGAATGTGCTGTCTGAACCACGATTGGCCGGGATTTTAGGATTGACAGGACGCAGAAACAGATTTCTGAATTTCTTCCTGAGAATCCTAAAATCCCGGCCAATCGCGGTTCAGACAAACTTACAACTGCGGTTGCTGGAGGGCTTCTTTTTCGTGGCCGTAGCTGGGGCGGCGGTTGCGCATCCAGAACCAGAGCACGGTGAAGGCCACGATCAGAATCAGCGGGAAAGTGGTCATTTTAGCCAGCGTGTCCTGCCCGGCAGCCAGTTCGAGGGCGTCGCCCGCCAGACCCGCCGTGGTTTTTTCAGCTTTGGCATCATCGATCCATCCCCCGATGATGGGTTGGAAAATGGCCGTCGAAAACATCCCGATGCCGCCGATGATGGACATGCCCAGGGCACCCGAAGCCGGAATCCGCTCGGCCACGAAACCCACCATCGTGGGCCAGAAGTAGCACACTCCGATGGCGAAAAACACCGCCGCCACGTAGGCCATCGCGCCGGTCTGGGTGCTGAAGAGGTAAATGCCGATGGTGGTGAAAATGGCCCCGCCCAGCAACACGCCCGTCTGGTCGAGCCGGTGGATGATGGGTCCGCCGAAGTAGCGGCCCACGGCCATCAAGCCCGTAACGAGCGCCAGAATCAGCAGGGGCGTTGCACCGCTTTTGCTCATGATGAGGCCCACCCACTGCTGCGGACCGAACTCCGAGATAGCCGTCAGGGCCATGCAGCAGAACATGAACAGGTAGAGCGGGGTAAGCATGGCCGCGAAGTTTTTCGGCAGCGACGTGGCATCGACCACTTTCGCCTTCGGGAACGTTTGCCCGAAAAACAGGAATGCGTAGATGATCGTCGGAATCATGATGACCCAAATCTGCGCCTGCCAGGGCAGGTTGGCATACTCGGGACCCATGAAGAGCGAAATCAAGCTACCGACTACGATACCCCCTGGAAACCACATGTGAAAACGGTTGAGCATCTTGTTCATCGTGCTGCCGGAGTACATGTCGGCGATCATGGGGTTGCAGGCGGCTTCGGTGCAGCCGTTGCCCACGCCGATGAGGAGTGTCGAAACGAGCAGGGTGGCGTAGCCTCCGGCGTAAATCGTCAGCAGAATGCCCAGCGTGTGCGCCACGAAGGCCACGGTCATGATGGTCTTTGGGCCAACAGTGTTGTACACCAGCCCGCCGATGATCATCGAGATGGGAAACCCGACGAACCACATCGAGTTGATAAAACCGAGTTGCTCGGCCGTCAGGCCGAAGTCCTTGCCCAACTGGGGCAGAATCCCGGCCCGGATGCTGAACGAGAAGGCCGTGGTGATGAGCGCGAAGCAACTGGCGTTGAAGAGCCGGTTGGCGTTAACGGTTGAGGTCATTCGTGAAAAGGGTTTAGATGGTTTGGTATTTATGGGTTTGGATGAAAATGCGGTTTACCCGCAAACAAAGGCAATTTTAAGCAACCTTTCGCCAAAAAAACGAAAACAAATTGGCCCGCCCCAATTTGAAATGCCCGGAAGTTTGGAAAACTTTGCCGCCCTCACCTCCTGCCCACCCCCTGCCCCTCAAGGGGCAGGGGGTGGGCAGAGAGGACCTCAACAAGCAACTTTTTTCTAAACCCATGTCCAGAAAAATCCGAATGGGAATGGTGGGCGGCAGCCTCGACGCGTTCATCGGGGCCGTTCACCGGCGCGGGGCTGCCCTCGACGGCGAAATCGAACTGGTCTGCGGCGCGTTTTCGTCCAATCCCGAAAAATCCAAAGCCACGGGCAAGGCCCTCTACCTGCCCGACGACCGGGTGTACGGCAGCTACCAGGAGCTATTCGAGCGGGAAAAAACGCTGCCCGAAGGCGAGCGGATGGACTTCGTCAGCATCGTCACGCCCAACTTTCAACACTTTCCCCCCGCCAAGCTGGCCCTCGAAAACGGCTTCCACGTGGTGTGCGACAAACCCGTGACGCTCACTTCCGACGAGGCCCGCGAACTCAAAAAGCTGGTCGAATCGACCGGCCTCCTGTTCGCCCTGACCCACAACTACACGGCCTACCCGATGGTCAAGGAGATGAAGTACCGCATCAAAACGGGCGACATCGGCGAGATTCGGAAGGTCATCGTGGAGTACCCCCAGGGCTGGCTCTTCGACCTGCTCGAATCCACCGGCCAGAAGCAGGCCGAGTGGCGCACCGACCCCGTCCGCAACGGCCCCGTCGGCGGCGTGGGCGACATCGGTACCCACGCCGAAAACTTAGCCGAGTACGTGACGGGACTCAAAATCAAGGAACTCCTGGCCGACCTGACCATCTTCGTCCCCGGCCGCAAACTCGACGACGACGCCAACATGCTGCTCCGCTTTGAGGGCGGCGCGAAAGGCATCCTCCACGACAGCCAGATTGCCCACGGTGAGGAAAACGACCTCAACATCCGGGTGTACGGCTCGAAGGGTGGGCTGAAGTGGAAGCAGATGGACCCCAACACGCTCATCCGCACCGACCAGGTGAAGGGTCAGACCATCATCCGCACGGGGGTCAACGCGATTTCGCCGGGGGCGGCGGCGCACACCCGCCAACCGGCGGGCCACCCCGAAGGCTACGTCGAGACCTTCGCCAGCATTTACCGCAACTTCGCCATGGCCCTCCGCGCCCGGATGAACGACGCCGCCTCGCTCGGTGCCGCCACGGGTGGGCTGGGCCAGGAAAATGCCGAGGGCAGCGCCTACGACCCCGACGTGTACGATTTCCCGACCATCGACGACGGCCTCCGCGGGATGCTGTTCATTGACACCGTGCTCGAATCGAACGGCAACGGGGCGATTTGGACGAAATTCAAGCAGTGACTTTTTTTAACCACAGAGTTCGCGGAGTTTCGGCACAGAGGACGCAGAGTAAAAACTCCGTGAACTCCGTGCAAACCTCTGCGAACTCTGTGGTTAACTAATTTTCCCAACCATCCACTCCCAAAACCCATGCAAAAAATCAAAGTCGGCGTTGTCGGAACGGGCTTTATCGGGCCGGCCCACGTCGAGGCCCTCCGCCGGTTGCCCAACGTCGAAGTCACGGCGCTCTGCGAAGTCACCCCCGAACTGGCCGCCGCCAAAGCCGCCAGCCTCGGCATCGAGCGGGCCTGCACGTTCGATGAGTTGCTGAAAATGGATGACATCCAGGCCGTCCACATCTGCACGCCCAACTTCCTGCACTACGCCCAGTCGAAGGCCGTGCTCGAAGCAGGCAAGCACTGCGTCTGCGAAAAACCCCTCGCCAAAGACCTCCACGAAGCCGAAGAATTGGTTAGCCTCGCCGCCAAAACCGGCCTCGTCAACGCCGTGCATTTCAACCTCCGCTACTACCCCCTGGCCCGCCAGATGAAGGTGATGCGCGAAAAAGGCGAACTCGGCGAGGTGTACAGCATCATCGGCAGCTACCTGCAAGACTGGCTGTTCTACGAAACCGACTACAACTGGCGGCTCGAACCCGATAAATCGGGCGACAGCCGGGCCATCGCCGACATCGGCTCGCACCTGATGGACATCATCGAATACATCACGGGCCTGAAAACCACCGCCGTGCTGGCCGATTTCAACACGATTCACAAAACCCGCAAAAAGCCGCTAAAACCCGTTGAAACGTATTCGGGCAAAATGCTCCAGCCCGAAGACTACGCCGACGTGCCCATCAACACCGAAGACCACGCCAACGTGCTGCTGCGCTTCGACAACGGCAACCGGGGCGTCGTTACCGTGTCGCAGGTGTCGGCGGGGCGGAAAAACCAGTTGAAACTGGAGATTTCCGGCTCGAAAAAAACCTTCGCTTTCAACTCCGAAAGCCCCAACGAACTGTGGATCGGCAACCGCGACGGCTACAACCAGTCGATGACCGACGATCCGTCGCTGGTTCACGCCGAAGCCCGGTCGGTGATTTCCTTCCCCGGTGGTCACAACGAAGGCTTTCCCGACACCTCGAAGCAACTTTTCAAAGAAGTGTACGCCGCGATTGAAGCCGGGAAACAGCCGGAGGCCCCGACCTTCCCGACGTTTGCCGACGGCTACCGCGAACTGCTGATTTGCGAGAAGATTCTGGAAAGCAACAAAAAGCAGGCGTGGGTGGAGATTTGACCACCCCAAAACGGACGGCGTGCGTGCGCCGTCCGTTTTTCAAAAATTCGGCGCGTACTTGCTTTTGTGGAAGACCACCCGCTTGCCGTCGTCGAAGTACTCGGCGTCGAGGATTTCCTCGGCCCGGATGACGTCCTCGGCGAGCAGTTCGAGAATCCGTTCGAGCAGGGCCTCCTGGCGGGCGCTCAGGCGCTCCAGGTTTTGCAGGCGATGATCCTGCTCGTCTAATTTTTCGGTGTGGACGTTCAGGATGACGGTGTGTTCGCCCAAAATTCGGGCATGTTCGCCCAACAAGCGGGTGTGCTCCTCCAGAATTCGGGTGTGAAGGTTCAAAATCCGGGAGTGTTCGTCCAGTTTAGCGGAATGCACATCCAGTTTTTCGGAATGTTCCCGCAGGATTTGTTCGTGCCGAACCTGGCCCTCAACCAGTTTTTCGAGCAGCATTTCGTGGCGGTCGGCCCGGATGACCAACTGCGCCAGCAAATCCACGATTTTGTCCTCGTTCGACATACGCGGTGGTTTTGACGCCAAGTTAACGAAAACAAAGTAAGTTTGGCGCCCAATGCCTTCCAACCGCTTCATGATTGACTACCGAACCATCATCACCATCGAACCCGGCAAACGCAGCGGCAAACCCTGCATTCGGGGTATGCGCATTACCGTGGGCGATATTCTGGGGTGGCTTTCCGCGGGAATGTCAATGGAAGAAATTCTGGAAGATTTTCCCGAACTGACCCGCGATGACATCCACGCGGCCCAAGCCTATGCAGCCAGAGGGCAAAACGGCCAGTTCATCATCGAATAGCACTAAACCGTTTCCTACTTTTTTATGAAAACGCTGAAGGGACCAGCCATTTTCCTCGCCCAATTCATGGGCGACACCGAGCCGTTCAACTCGCTCGAAAGCATCTCCAAGTACATGGCCGACCTGGGCTACCTGGGCGTGCAAATCCCCGCCTGGGACGGCCGCTGCATCGACCTAAAGCAGGCGGCAGAGAGCAAAACTTACTGCGACGACTTGAAGGGCAAGATGCGCGAGTGGGGCGTTGAAATCACCGAACTGGCCACGCACCTGCAAGGCCAACTCGTGGCCATTCACCCCGCCTACGCCCCGATGTTCGACGGCTTCGGCCCCGCCGAACTGGCCGGGAATGCGAAGGGCCAGCAGGAGTGGGCCACGCAGCAACTGCTCTGGGCCGCCAAAGCCAGCCAGAACCTCGGCCTGAAGTCGCACCCGACGTTTTCGGGGGCCTTGCTGTGGCCATTTATGTACCCCTGGCCCCAGCGCCCGGCCGGGCTGGTCGAGCAGGGTTTCAAGGAACTGGCTTCCCGCTGGACGCCCATCCTTAACGCCTTCGACGAGGCGGGCGTGGACGTGTGCTACGAACTCCACCCCGGCGAAGACCTCCACGACGGCGTGACGTTCGAGCTATTCCTCGACGCCACCGGCAACCACCCCCGCGCGGCTATCAACTACGACCCCAGCCACTTCGTGCTCCAGCAGTTGGACTACCTCCAGTTCATCGACATCTACCACGAGCGCATCCGGGCCTTCCACGTCAAAGACGCCGAGTTTAACCCCAGCGGGCGGCAGGGCGTGTACGGGGGCTTCCAGGGCTGGGTTGAGCGGGCGGGCCGCTTCCGCTCCCTCGGCGACGGACAGGTGGATTTCTCCGGCATTTTCAGCAAGATGGCCCAGTACGACTACGACGGCTGGGCCGTGCTCGAATGGGAATGCGCCATCAAACACCCCGAACAAGGTGCCGCCGAAGGCGCGCCCTTCATCGAAAGCCACATCATCCGCGTGACGGAGCGGGCGTTTGACGATTTCGTGGGGACGGGGGCGGATGAGGCGTTTAACAAGAAAGTGTTGGGGCTTTAAACTGATTCGCTAACCACGATTTGCAATCGGGGTGCTGTAGAGTTGCGTCTGAGACGCGAAACCGGCAGTGCCCCGATTGCAAATCGGGGCGAGCGGGGAAACTCCGCACACAACCCACCACTCAACATTAAATGGAGTTTCAATGGGATAGCGGCAACATGAAGCATGTCTTGAGCGACCACCCCGAACGTGAAAATACGGTCGAAGAGGTGGAAAGCGTGTTTCGAGACCCCTACTTCAAGGCCGTCCCTGACCGCGTCGACGGCGGCAAGCAGCAGTACAGCGGCGTAGGGGTTGGCAACGAGGGCGTGGCGAAGCACGGTGTTTTTGTCATTAGAAATGGGCAAATTCGTCCCGTCACCTGTCGCCCCGCATCCCGCAAGCAGCGCAGAAAGTACGAAGAACTCCGCAACCAAACGCAGAACGAACATGGCTAAGGTCATCAAAAACAAGCATACTGCCCGCGAGATGGCGAAAATCGCCGACCGCTGGGCCGTTCACGAGGGCAACTACCTGACGTTGTCCGAAACTTTGGCGCACGCAGCCCAGACTCGCGAGAACGCAAATGAGGCTGGGACTGGGACCGAGGAAGTGGTGAAGCCCGTTGAAGAACCTGCGTGATTTTGGTGCCCGGCGAAGGAAAACTACCGCGACCGCATTGCTGTCAGAAGACCGTCTTGTAACCCGACTACGCCCCGGAGGGGCTTGAAATAAACGTTACTCGCAGGATGCGAGCAACGGCAGTAGACAGAAGTGTAAACTAAACCAAATTTGTATGTATCTATGAGGTCTAAAAAAATTCCTGCAAAATTCTACGCAGCTTTTGGTGAATTTATCGTGGCATATAACAGTACTGATAATATGCTGAAAAATTTTTTAATGTATCTAATTGACAGTGAAGATATTGCGACTCTACTTGTTTCCAACCAAAGTTTTGAAATGATTAGAAAACGAGTAGACGCAGTATTCAAACATCTGATTGAGGACGAGATACTACTTAAAAGGTGGTCTGAACTGAACAAAGAAATAGTTTCCTTAACGGAAATTAGAAGTGATATTGCCCATGCGATTATCGATTTCGATCATGAAACCAAACAACAATTTGTAATGATAAGATACTCTGAAAAATCAGTTCTTAATTTTAAGGTAAAAACCAATTATTATACCTTTAATGATTTAAAAACATATATCAAGAGAATTAACATTCTTAATAGTAAGCTCCGGTATCTTTTACACAGTGCTGTGAAAGATCAATTAGGTTATATATACATTCCTGATCGTAAATTGTTATTTTAATTTGAAACAAATCCGCGTTGTTCTGGATGTTTATCCGAAACGAGAATGATTGCCGTTTTGCAAACGGCAGGCCGCGACAGCGGCCAAAGGGACAGCAAGTTTTTCAGCATTTTGAAACAAATTTTCATGGAACTCACAGCCATTTACCTAAAAGTTCCCGAAGGCTACATCGGTTTTGTGGAAGAACTGCCGGGGGCCAACACGCAGGGTGAAACCCTTGATGAAGTGCGGTCCAACTTGCAGGAAGCCGTGCAGTTGGTCATCGAAGCCAACCGCTTGCTGGCCGAAGAATCGGTGCACAATCAGGAGTTTTTGCGGGAACCGTTGTCCGTCGCAGCCTGATGAAGCGGCTTGATTTGATTCGCCACCTCGAAAAGCACGGGTGCGAATTTCTCCGCGAAGGCGGGAGTCACACCGTGTACGTCAACCGCGCCCAACAAGCTTCGTCGGCGGTTCCCCGCCACCGGGAAATCAATGATTTTCTGGCCCGCAAAATCTGCCGGGATTTGGGCGTGCCGATGCCGTGAAAGCCCGTCGCCCGTTCTCTGAACGGCGTAATTCGGAGAATTGCAACCACCCGCTAATGCTTTCGTACTTTCGCAAAAAAACTAATTAGCCATGAGCCGCGTCGAGATGGTTTTGGAAGAAATCAGCCACCTGGGCCAAGAAGAGGTCGAACAGGTGTACCATGAACTCGGCAAGCGAATGAAGCGGGCCGCACGGGCGCTGGAAATTTTAGAAAAATACCGGGGCCGGGGCGCAGGGGTTTGGGAAGAAGACGCCCAGGAATACATAAACACCCTGCGCGACGATGACCGCTTCTGAACGGCTTTTCTTCGATACCGCCCCCTTCATTTACTGGCTCGAAAACCACCGCGAGTTTTACCCGAAGGTCGTGCGGCTGGTCGTTGAGGCTCACGAACGGGATGCAACCTTCCTCACGAGCGTGTTGAGTTACTGCGAGTTTTGCGTCAAACCGCAGCAGCAGGAACGCTTTGAACTTATCGAGGATTTCAAAAACTTGCTTGAAGCACTCGATTGTCCAATGCTTCCGGTTTCCGTCGAAATCGCTACGAAAGCCTACCAATTCCGTGCGAAATACACCGCTTTGAAAACCGTGGATGCTCTTCAACTTGCGGTTGCCATTGAAAGCGGCTGTCAGAAGTTCTTCACCAACGACCGGCGATTGAAACAGGTTACGGAAATCGAAATCGTGGTGGTTGGCGAATTGTAAAATCTTCACTCACGGCGTAATCTTCCCCCGTTGTTCGAGGTCTGTGACCTCAAATTGCGAATAAGTGCCGTTTTCCAAACGGCAGGCCGCGACAGCGGCCAATGAGTCAGAGGAAGTCTACCGGTCGGACGGCAAAAGCGGAGGGGCTACCGCGTGAACGCGGTAGCCCCTCCGCTTTTGCCGTCCGACCGGTACCGATGGGGCGAAACGCGCCTTCCCGGCCGCACCAAGCCTCTGCCCGGTGACGTGAAGCCTCCGCACGGTGCAACGAAGCGACTGCACGATGCGAACAGGCAACCGCACGGTGGAAATGAGCCTCTGCACGAAGCGAATAACCGAGTGCACGGTAGAAATGAGCGACTGCACGATGGGAATGAGCCTCTGCACGATGGAAAAAGCCGACTGCACGGTGGAAATGGGCAACTGCACGATGGAAAAAGGCGAGTGCACGATGGAAATGAGCGTCTGCACGATGGAAACAAGCCCCTGCACGGGGATACACGGGGTGGATGCGCCGGGTGGCGCAGGGTTTGAACGCGGTTCGTGCGGGTCGCCGGTTTGAGCGGAGTCCGGCAATCCGAAACGGCTCGCAATGGGGTTTGAACGCAAAAAAGGTGGCCCGCTAACGGGCCACCTTTTTGCGTTTAGCAGAGCAATCCTCACTTCAAATCAAACCGCCCCAGATTCATCACTTTCGCCCAGGCAGCGACGAAATCCCGCACGAATTTCTCGCCGGAATCGGCGCACGCGTACACTTCGGCCACGGCGCGGAGTTCGGAGTTGGAGCCGAAAATCAGGTCCACGCGGGTGCCGGTCCACTTGGGTTCGCCCGTGCGGCGGTCGCTGCCCACGAACACGTTCTGGGCGTCGGAGGTGGCTCGCCAGGTGGTGCCCAGGTCGAGCAGGTTGACGAAGAAATCGTTGGTCAGCACGCCCGGACGGAGGGTGAACACACCGTGTCGGGAGCCGTCGAAGTTGGTGCCGAGCACCCGCAGCCCACCGATGAGCACCGTCAGTTGGGGGGCGGTCAGCGTGAGGAGCTGGGCTTTGTCGATCAGCATGTCCTCGGCGGGCGAGGTGTGCCTGGTGTTGAGGTAATTGCGGAAACCGTCGGCACCGGGTTCGAGGGCGTCGAAGGAGCGCACGTCGGTTTGCTCCTGCGAGGCGTCGCCCCGGCCCGGCGTGAAGGGCACCGTCACCTCGTACCCGGCATTCTTGGCCGCCTGCTCGATGGCCGCGCACCCGCCCAGCACGATGAGGTCGGCGGTGGAAATCTGGGTGCCGTCGGTCTGGGCTTCGTTGAAGGCCGCCCGGATGCCTTCGAGCGTGTTGAGCACGCGGGCCAGTTGGGCGGGGTTGTTCACGTCCCAGTCCTTCTGCGGGGCCAGGCGCACCCGCGCCCCGTTGGTGCCGCCGCGCTTGTCGGAGTTGCGGTAGGTCGAGGCCGAGGCCCAGGCTGTGGAAACCAGTTCGGAAATCGTCAGGCCAGAGGCAAGGATGCTGCGCTTCAGGGCGGCGATGGCTTCGTCACCCACCAGCTTGTGCGTGACGGCGGGAACGGGGTCCTGCCAGATGAGTTCTTCGGTCGGCACTTCGGGGCCGAGGTAGCGCTCGATGGGGCCCATGTCGCGGTGGGTCAGTTTGAACCAGGCGCGGGCGAAGGCATCGGCAAATTCTTCCGGGTTCTGGTGGAACCGCCGGGAGATTTTTTCGTACGCCGGGTCGGCCCGCAGGGCCAGGTCGGTGGTGAGCATGAACGGCGCGTGCCGGATGCTGGGGTCGTGGGCGTCGGGCACGGTACCGGCCCCGGCACCGTCTTTCGGACGCCACTGGTGGGCGCCGCCGGGACTTTTGTGCAGCTCCCACTCGAAGCCGAACAGGTGGTCGAAGTATTCGTTGCTCCACTGCGTGGGCTTGGTCGTCCAGGCCCCTTCCAACCCGCTGGTGATCGTATGAGCACCCCGGCCCGTACCGAACGAGTTGCTCCAGCCGAGGCTTTGCTCTTCGATGCTCGCCCCGGCGGGTTCCGAACCCACGTGCTTGCCCGGATCGGCGGCCCCGTGGGTTTTGCCGAAGGTGTGCCCACCCGCGATGAGGGCCACGGTTTCTTCGTCGTTCATGGCCATGCGGCCGAAGGTCTCCCGGATGTCGTGCGCGGCGGCAAGCGGGTCGGGGTTACCAGCCGGACCTTCGGGGTTCACGTAAATCAAACCCATGTTGGCCGCGCCGAGGGGGTGTTCGAGTTTCCGCTCGTTGGGGTTGGGGTACCGCACGTTGTCGCCGAGCCACTTGGTTTCGCTGCCCCAGTACACGTCTTCCTCCGGTTCCCAGACGTCCTCCCGTCCGCCGCCGAAGCCGAAGGTTTTGAGGCCCATCGATTCAAGGGCGCAGTTGCCGGTGAGCACCATCAGGTCGGCCCAGGAGAGTTTCCGGCCGTACTTCTGCTTGATGGGCCACAGCAGCAAACGTGCCTTGTCGAGGTTGGTGTTGTCGGGCCAACTGTTGAGCGGGGCAAACCGCAGCGTGCCTGCCCCCGCGCCGCCCCGGCCGTCGCCGATGCGGTAGGTGCCCGCGCTGTGCCAGGCCATGCGGATGAAGAAGGGGCCGTAGTGCCCGTAGTCGGCGGGCCACCACTCCTGCGAGTTGGTCATCAGGTCGAAAATGTCCCCTTTCACCGCCGCGAGGTCGAGGGTTTTGAACTCCTCAGCGTAGTTGAAGCCTTCGTCCATCGGGTCGGAGAGCGCCGAGTGCTGGCGGAGGATGTTCAACTTCAGTTGGTTGGGCCACCAGTCGCGGTTGCGGGTGCCCCGCCCGGCGCTTTTGCTGAGTGCCCCGCCCGAAAACGGGCACTTGCCCACGGTGTTGACCTTGCTGTCGTCGTTGACGTCCCAAACGCTGGGGTCCTGGGTATCCTGGTGTTCGATTTTATCCATGGCAAGTTGGTAGGTAATGGTTGACGGGTCAAAAGTAGGGCATTCTTCAGGATAGCTATTATTTATTGTTTTTATGTGGCGATAGAAAAAAGGAATGATTGCAGGAGTGCCTGGGGGAGCACCGGGCGGATTACGAAGGGGGCGTCGCCGTCAGGTGCGTGCTTGCGGAGATGCCCCGCGTTGCCGAACTTGCCCGCTGCTTTGCGACCAAACCACTCCTTCGTTCTGTTCCGCGCTATTTTTCCATGAAATTCACCCCGATCCGAACCGCCGCGCTGATGCTTTCGCTGGCGGGCCTGAGCGCATTTTTGCCAATGCCGAAATTAAACCCGACCGCCGCAGCCAACCTGAAACTCCCCACCGGCTTCACGGCTACGGTGTTTGCCGAAGACGTGGGCGCGGCCCGGCACCTGGTAATCAACCACACGGGCACGGTGTTCGTAAAACTGGCGAAGGAGAAAGACGGGCAGGGCATCGTGCGGTTGAAAGACACCGACGCCGACGGCGTGGCCGACGAGCGCAGCGGGTTCGCCAACTACCCCGGCACGGGCATCGCTCTCAAAGGGGGCTACCTCTACGCTTCCTCCAATTCGGGCGTGTACCGCTACGTGCTCAACGCCCGCGAGGAGGTGGTCAACCCCGACGCCCCGGAGGAAATCGTGACTGGCCTGGTGGTGAAAGACCGCGACAAGTCGAAATCCATCGCCCTCGACGACGCGGGTAACCTCTACGTCAACATTGCTTCCTGGAACGACGCCTGCCGCGAACCCGGCACCGGCAAGGGCCTGATGCCCTGCCCGATGCTCGACTCGGCGGCGGGCATCTGGCAGTTCAAGACCAACCGGCTGCGGCAGTCGTATCCTGAGGGCGTACGCTACGCCACGGGCCTGAAAAACGTGGTGGGCCTCGACTGGAACCGCACCACCAACTCGCTCTTCGTGCTCATGCACGGGCGGGGGCAGTTCCACGATTTTTACCCGCAGTTTTACACCCCCCGGCACAGTGCCGACCTGCCCGCCGAAACGATGTACGAAGTGCGGCAGGGCGACAACGCGGGCTGGCCCTACGTGTATTTTGACCCCGTTCAGAAAAAGAAAATCCTCGCCCCCGAGTACGGCGGCGATGGGAAACGGGAAGGCGACCCGAAGTACCTGAACCCCGTGGCCACCTTTCCGGCGCACTTCGGGCCGAACGGGCTGCTGTTTTACACCGGCAACCGCTTCCCGGCCCGGTACCGCAACGGCGCGTTCATCGCCTTCCACGGGCAGAACGCCACGCTGAAGCGGGGCTACTTCGTGGCCTTCGTGCCGTTCCGGAACGGGAAACCTTCGGGCAACTGGGAAGTGTTCGCCGACGGCTTCGCGGGCATCGACCTCGCCAACCCCACCGGCCCCGTGCAGCACCGGCCCTGCGGGCTGGCGCAGGGGCCGGACGGGGCGATTTACGTGTCGGACGACCTCAACGGCACGGTTTACCGCATTGCGTACCGGGGAAGGTAATTTTTCACAATAAAATCGTTCATCGGAGCGTGAAAGAAAGGCAGATGCAGAACAGCAGGCTCCTCCGAGCCGTGGCCCGCTATTTTTGCAGTTGCAAAACCGCCAACCATCAACCGCCGCCTCTCCGCATGACGATCTCCCTCATCCTTGCTTTCTACAAAAAGACCGACGCCCTCGACCTGATTTTCAAAGCCCTGGCCCGGCAGTCGTTCACCGATTTTGAAGTCGTCATCGCCGAAGACGACAACAACCCGGCGGCACGGGATTTCATGGCCAAGGCCCGCACCCGGTACCCGTTTCCCATCAAACACGTCTGGCAAGACGAAGACCGGGGTTTTCGGAAAAACATGATGCTCAACCGCAGCATCGCCGTGGCCGAAGGCGAGTACCTGGTGTTCATCGACGGCGACTGCATTCCGCACCGGCACTTCCTGCGGCGGTACGCCCGGCAGGCCCGGCGGGGCGAGGCCCTCTTCGGGCGGCGGGTGATGCTCAACGAACGGTTTTCGCGGAAACTCCTGACCGACCAAAACCTCGACGTGCTGAGCTACGCCCGCCTGCTCTGGCACCGGGGCGGTGACGGCCTGCGCTACGGCCTGTACCTGCCATTTCTGACCACGTACCGCCGCGAAGGCATCTGGGGCTGCAACTGGGGCATTCACCGGGAACACCTGGTGGCCGTCAATGGCTTCGACGAAGATTACGTCCGGGCGGCCATCGGCGAAGACACCGACATTGAGTGGCGGCTGCTGCGGGCGGGCATCAAGTTGAAATCCGTGCGCTTCGGGGCCATCGTGTACCACCTCCACCACCCGGTGCATTATTCCGACGAGGGCGTGGATTTCAACGTCCGATTGATGAAGCAGAAAATGGCGGCCAACCACGTGTACTGCCTCAACGGGCTGGACCAGCACCCGGTGCTTGTCGCGGAGGAATCCTGAACGCGGACAGTCGTGCGGGTTTAGTGCGTCAGGAACAAAATCTTGTAAAACAGCAGCATGCGGTAGCCAATCACCAGCAGCGGGAAGGCCAGCGTACCCAGCGCCGCCGCCCCGATGGCGCGTGCCCGGCTGATGTGGTAAAACCGTCGGAATCCTGCGAGCAGGTACGCCCCGAGCACCAGCAACGTGCTGAGGCTGAACAACAGTTCGAGGGTGGCCGAATCGCCGGACTGTCCGGTCAGGAGCCGGGTGGGCAGGATGACCAGCACGCCTTGCAGCAGGAAAAAAAGGAGCAGGAAGGCGAACAGGTGCGTGGAAAAAAGAAGGTGTTCGATGAACGTGCGTCGGCACCGCGCGAACAGCAGGGCCAGCAGCAGGGCAAACACGGGAATCAGCACGAACAGGTATGACTTGGAAGCCGTGGTCATGGCTGCATTGAACCGCTGGGTCAGTTCGCGCTCCGTTTCGCCCGATTGGGCCAGTGCCCGCCGGGCCGTTTGCACCGTGCCGAAGTGCGTGTACGGCGCGTACCCCACGAAACTGCTCAGGGGCTGATTGAACACGTTGTTCGTTTGAAAAAAGAAAAACAGCAGGTTGCAGACCAGAAACAGCGGCAGGGGCAGCATGTACCGCACCCGGCGGCCCTGCACGAACTCGGCCGTCAGCAGGCCCGGGCGGAACAGCAGCGCCCGCACCGAGCGGAAAAACCGGTGGTCGAAGTGCGTGAAGCCTTCGAGGGTTTCCTCGGCGTAGTGCCGCAGGGTGAGTTGGTGCGGGTCGTGGCGTTTTTCGCCGCAGTGGGGGCAGAACTTTTCCTGGCGCGGGTTGCCGCAGGTCTGGCAGGTCATGGGTCGGGGTGCGGAGTCGTTCCGAATCGAAGCCCAAAGTAGGCGTAAATCGGCGAAGGAGGAAACGCCGGGCGTGAAATGAGCGCCCCGACGAAAAGTTGCCCGCTTTGTTTTTTCTTTGCACCCGCATTACCCCAACCCCATCCCCAGCACCGATGAGCCAGACGTTTACCGGCGGCAACATCCTGACCTTCGACATCGGCGGTTCCAACCTCAAGGCCACCGTTCTGAACCCCGACGGCGCGCGGATTCAGGAATACACCAAACTCCCCACGCCCAACCCCTGCACGCCCGAAAACCTCGTGGCCGGGCTGGTGCAACTGGCCGGCAGTTTCTCGGATTTTGAAAAAATTTCCGCTGGTTTCCCCGGCTACGTCCGCGACGGCATCGTACGCACGGCCCCCAACCTGGGCAACAAGTACTGGGACGGCATTCCCCTCGCCGAGCAACTGAGCCGGGCGCTGGGCAAACCCGCCCGCGTGGTCAACGACGCCGACCTCCAGGGCCTCGGCGTCGTGAGGGGCGAAGGGCTGGAAATGGTCATCACCCTCGGTACGGGTTTCGGCACGGCCCTGCTGCTCAACGGCCGCCTGCTGCCCCATCTCGAAATCGGCCAGCACCCCGTCACGAAATCCAAAAACTACGACCAGTACGTCGGCGATAAAGCCCTCCTCACGCACGGCGAGGAGCGCTGGAACAAGCGGATGCAGAAGGTCATCGGGTTGCTGAAAACCACCTTCAACTACGATTCGCTCTACATCGGCGGCGGCAACGCCAAAAAACTGGCGTTCCCCCTCGACGCCAACATCACCCTCGTTTCCAACAAAGACGGCATCCGGGGCGGGGCGCGGTTGTGGGCGTGAAGCTTTTCCAACCACAGAGTTCACAGGGTTTTAGCACAGAGTTCACGGAGCCTCTGCATACTCTGTGCTAAAACCCTGTGAACTCTGTGGTTAAATTTTCCGCTGCCATGCCCAAACTCACCACTCCCGAACTCGTCCGGATTTTCAACGCCGTCAAACCGTTGCTCAAACGCTACGAACCGCCCCTCGTGGCCCGTGCCGACATCGAAGGTCGCTACGATTTGTGGTCGGAGAAAGACGTGGTCATCGACGGTAAAAAACGCCGGGAAATCGCGTTCGCCGCGCTCATCGTGCAGAGCGGCTACGTGGGTTTTTACTTCATGCCCACTTACACCCACGAGGAAAGCAAGGCGACGTTTCACCCTGATTTGTTGAAAAAATTGAAGGGCAAATCCTGCTTCCACCTCCTCGACGCCAACCCCGCTACGCTCGAACACGTCGCCGACGCGCTGGCGGGAGGATTTCGGCTGTACGAGGAGCGGGGGTGGGTATGAAAAAAGGGGGAGAATGCTCAATGTTCGATGCTCAATGTTCAACTTTCAACTCTTTAAAAAGCAGTTAATTGATCATTGAACATTGAACATTGAGCATTGCTCATTCTGCCTTTCAACAAAAAATGCCCCCTCTCCTCGCCGCCTTCCTCGCCCGCACCCTCCCCAAACCGGACTGGACCCACGAGGCGCACCTCGCCGTAGGCCTGTGGCACGTGCGCGAGTTTGGTTATGACGAGGCCCTGACCCGAATGCGCGACGGCATCTGCGCCTACAACGAAGCCGTCGGCACGGCCAACACCGAAACCAGCGGTTACCACGAGACCCTGACGCGGTTCTGGCTGCGGCTGTTGGCTGCGCACGCGCAAAACGCCGACCCGGAGGCCCCGTTTGACGACGTTTTGTCGCAATTCCTCGCCAGTTCGTGGGCCGGCCGGAGCCTGGCCTTGCGGTATTACCGGCGGGAAACTCTATTTTCGCCGTACGCTCGTGCCGAGTGGGTCGAGCCGGATTTGAAACCTTTCGATTTTTAACGCTTCACTTTTTTCTAAACCATGAAGAAAACCCTGCTGACCCTCACGATGGCGGCGGGCGCGCTCCTCGCCCAGGCCCAGGCCCCCAACACGCTCTCGCGCACCGAAGAGCGCAACGGCTGGAAACTGCTGTTCAACGGCCAGAACCTCGACGGCTGGCACCGCTACAACGGCACCGACCCCGGCGACGCCTGGAAGGTGGACAACGGCACGCTGATGTTCGACGGCCAGGCCAAAAAAGGCGGCGCGAAGGGCGGCGACATCGTGACCAACGAGGAATTCGACGACTTCGATTTCCAGTACGAATGGAAAATCTCGCCCAACGGCAACAGCGGCGTGATGTTTCACGTCGTTGAGTCGAAAGCCTACCCCACGCCCTGGGTGACCGGCCCCGAAATGCAGGTGCTCGACGACAAAGGCCACCCCGACGGCAAAATTCACAAGCACCGTTCGGGCGACCTCTACGACCTCATCGCCTCGCCCGCCCGTTACGCCAGGCCCGTCGGGCAGTGGAACAAAGCCCGCATCACCGTGCAGCGGGGCTTCCTGACGATGTACCTCAACGGCAAGAAAACCGTCAGCACCGAAATGCATTCCCTGAAGTGGGCCGACCTCGTGGCGAACAGCAAATTCGCCAAGATGCCCGACTTCGGGAAGTTCCCCTCCGGCCGCATCGCCCTCCAAGACCACGGCGACAACGTCTGGTTCCGCAACCTCAAAATCCGCCGCCTCTCGACGCAGGTGGCGAAGGATTAAACGCATTGGTCTGAACTGCGATTGGCCCGGATTTTAGGATGAGCAGGATTGTGAAACCACGAATTATCCATCCTGAGAATCCTAAAATCCGGGCCAATCGCGGTTCAGACAACAACCTCCAAACCTCCATGCAACGCCGCACCTTTCTCAAAACCAGCGCCCTGGGTATTGCCGGGGCTTCGCTTTTTCCGGAAAAACTTCTGGCCGCTTCGCCGAAAAGCATCAGCCTGCAACTGTACTCCCTCCGCGCCGACATGCAGAAAGACCCCAAGGGCACCGTCGAGGCCGTGGGCAAAATCGGCTACCGGCAGGTGGAACACGCGGGCTACGGCGCGGGCAAGTTCTACGGCATGACGCCGACGGAGTTTAAAGCCCTGCTCTCGGCCAACGGACTCTCCATGCCCAGCGGCCACACGGCCCTGCTGCCCAAACACGTGGACGCCAGCGGGAACTTCACCGACGAGTGGAAAAAAACGGTGGACGACGCCGCCACGCTCGGCCAGCGGTACGTCATCAGCCCGTGGATTGACGTGAGCATGCGCAAAACCGCCGACGGCCTCAAAAAAGTAACCGACCTCTTCAACCGGGCGGGGGAATTGTGCCAGAAATCGGGCATGAAGTTCGGCTACCACAACCACGACTTCGAGATGGGCAAGGTGGACGGGCAGGTGATTTACGACCTGCTCCTGTCCAACACCGACCCTAAACTCGTCACGCTCCAGATGGACGTAGGCTGGGTAGTGGCGGGCGGCTCCGACCCGGTGGCGTGGTTCAAGAAATACCCCGGCCGCTTCGAGCTCCTCCACATGCGCGACGTGAAGCCGATGGCGGGCCACGAACACCCCGTCGGCGTGGACCTCGGCGACGGGGTCGTAAAGTTTGAGGAGATTCTGAAAATGAAAAAACAGGCGGGCGCGAAGATTTTCGTCGTCGAGCAGGAAGAATACGGTACCAAAACGCCCCTCGAAGCCGTGACGGTCGACTTTCAACGGATTTCGAAGATGGCGATTTGAGGGGGAGGAAAGGGAAGCCAGAAGAATGTTCAATGCTCAATTTTCAATCCGTTGACTTTGAGCTTTTTGAACGTTGAACATTGAAAATTGATGTGCGACACTAAGTTAGGGTAGTCTACTTCCTTCAAAAAGTGCTGTTTTT
>ERZ1066118.48-NODE-48-length-138468-cov-12.072320_pt1 | contig 138468 bp, 129 predicted proteins | sample MGYA00382765_ERZ1066118 | MGnify/ENA primary metagenome ERZ1066118 (study PRJEB33369, sample SAMEA5778348) | biofilm metagenome | biome: Industrial cooling water; feature: Water cooling tower basin; material: Biofilm | place: United Arab Emirates | collected... | reverse complement strand
GCAAACTCTAGATTTGAGTTTAATTTTTTTACCCTGACAATAAAACAGCCCTGCCTTACTAAGGGGGGACGCCGAAGGCGGGGGTAGAAATAATGCAGTTTCACACAGAAACGATATTACTAGTTAGAGAGAATTAGAATAAGACAGTTGCCACTTATAAGTCACTAGCGAACGCTGGCGAGAAATATAAAATCTTCTAAATTCACCGCTCACTACTCACTGCTCACTACTCACTTCATATGAACCAAACTTCGATACAATTACCTGATGGTCCCAGTGGTCCGCCTTGGCTGCGGAGACTGAGATTTATTAATTGGATCTTACGCCCGTTTGAGGTGATGGAGGCACGGGCGAAGAAGTATGGAGATATTTTTGCGATCGCCAAGAATGCCTCGCCGTCGATGGTATATTTGAGCAATCCTGGGGCGATCGAGCAAGTTTTGGCTGCTAATCCAGAGTTTTTTGATACGAGCGGTGGTAACGATATTTTACTACCGCTATTGGGCGCAAACTCGCTAATCTTGCTGGATGGAATGAAACACCAGCGCCAGCGCAAGTTATTAATGCCACCCTTTCACGGCGATCGCTTGCGGACTTACGGACAAACTATTTGGGATATTACAACACAAGTTACCAGTCAGTGGCAAGTAGGACAACCAATAACCGTCCGCGCCTCGACACAAGAAATTTCTATGCGGGTTATCCTCAGCGCCGTTTTTGGTTTGGATGGCGGGGAACGCTGCGATCGTCTGCGAAAACTGCTAACTTCTTTGTTGGAAACTGTCAGTTCTCCTTTAAGTTCAATGGTGCTGTTTTTCCCTTCCTTACAAAAAGATTGGGGAAAGTGGAGTCCTTGGGGACAGTTTTTGCAAATGAGACAGCAGATCGATGACCTTCTGATTGCAGAAATTCGACAAAGACGTGTAGAGACGCTACATGTAACGTCTCTACAACGCGATGATATCCTTTCTCTACTGCTAGCAGCGCGAGACGAAGCAGGTCAACCCATGACTGATGAAGAATTGCGCGACGAACTGCTGACTTTGCTATTCGCCGGACACGAAACAACTGCTTCCGCCCTTGCCTGGGCATTATACTGGCTCGATCGCCTGCCCCAAGTCAAAGAAAAGTTACAAGCGGAAATTGATTCACTAGGAGATAATCCCGATCCGAGTGCGATCGCTAAATTACCATACCTCAATGCTGTTTGTTGCGAAACCCTCCGCATCTACCCAATTGCGATCAGTCCTTTCCCGCGCATTCTGAAAGTTCCGATGGAAATTGGCGGCTATCAGTTCCAGCCAGGTGCGATCGTGATAATTTCAATTTATCTCACCCACCAGCGCGAGGATCTGTATCCCCATCCCAAACAATTTAAACCAGAACGCTTTTTAGAACGGCAATTTTCTCCTTATGAATATTTGCCTTTTGGTGGTAGCAATCGCCGCTGTATCGGTGCAGCCTTTGCTCTATTTGAGATGAAATTAGTATTAGCAAATATTCTTGCCAATTACGATTTAAAGCTAGCTAGTAACCGTCCTGTCAAACCAACCCGTCGCGGTTTAACAGTAGCACCTCCAGCCAATATGAAAATGGTTGTGCAGCAAAAAACAGAAGACAAAAGACAGAAGATAGAAGACAGGAGACAGGAGACAGCGACTAGTTACAAGTAAATTACTAGCGATCGCATTTACAAATTATTCTTGTTGTCGATAATAATTTAAATTTTTAGGGGCGTACAGCTGTACGCCCCTACAGATCCTAACCACGCGATCGCAACGATGCTAACGACGATCTACGGGATACGTACTTGATGCGTACACAATTAAGAGAACGCACAGTAAAAAAGCTGCTAATAAGCCGAATAAAACTCCGGTTGCAGTTGAGGCAAATTGCCCTTCACCGTAGGCAAAATAATAAATGTGATGCATGAGACTACCTCAAACTCAAAATTCTGATGCGATCGCTGCGAAATACGAGATGATTTACTCAAGCTCTACCAACCTACATGAATACCCCGAACCATGAGCGAGGCGTTGGCAAGCTCTAGAATGATTAATAAAAACAAGAAAAACAATACCATTAAGCCAACCATTAATGGTGTTGTACCCCAGCCAGGGGCAACCTTACCAGCTTCCGAATTAAAATTTCTGAAAAAATACTGCACGGGGGCAGTTTTTTTAGGTTGAAATTGTGGTTGTTGCATGGTGAAAATAAATAAAATCTAAAGCAAATTGTTTTGTAGAGACGTTACATGTTTTTTTGTAGAGACGTTACATGTAATACCGTTTCTGTGTGAAACTGCATTATTTTTACCCCCGCCTTCGGCGTCCCCCCGCGACTTCGGGGGGACTACAGGGGGGTCGAATTTAGTGCAGCTCTACGGAGAATTGGTATAACGTCTCTACAGCAATACTAAGCAGGTTCTCTAGTTCCAGCCATAGCTGCAACTGGTACTTTCTTACGTGTTGTCAGATCTCCCACTTTCTGGAAGACACCAAATTCTACTTGTTCGTCCAACCCAGGATCGATACCAGCAAACACATCGCGGAAGATGGCGCGGGAACCGTGCCAGATATGCCCGAAAAACCACACTAAAGCAAAGCAACAGTGGAAAAAGGCAAAAAATCCTCGGTTACTAGTGCGGAATACGCCATCGGAATTGTAGGTTTCGAGATCGAAATCAAAGACTTCACCGAGTTGAGCTTGACGGGCAAATTTCTTCACCGTATTTGGTTCTGTATATGTCTGACCGTCTAACGTACCACCCACAAAGCTAACTGTAACGCCCTTTTGCTCGAAACTATACTTGGCTTCTGCCCTGCGGAAAGGAATATCGGCGCGGACGACATCATCTTTATCTGTCAAAACAACTGGGAAGGTTTCAAAGAAATTCGGCATTCTCCGCACAGTTAATTCCCGTCCTTCGCCATCCTTAAAAATGGCATGACCCAGCCAAGCTTTAGCTAGTCCATCTCCATCAACCATCCGACCGACTCGGAACAATCCGCCTTTAGCAGGGCTATTACCAACGTAGTCGTAAAAAGCCAGTTTTTCAGGAATTGCCGACCAAGCTTCTGAGAGACTTTGCCCTTCCGCTAAGCCAGATTGAACGCGGCGATCGATCTCTTTTTTAAAGTAGTTTTGATCCCATTGAAATCGAGTTGGACCCCACAATTCAATTGGAGTGGTAGCAGTGCCATACCACATCGAACCGCAAGCAACAAAACCAGCAAAAAAGAAAACAGCAAGTCCGCTAGCAAGTGCGCCTTCAATATTTCCCATTCTGAGGGCTTTGTACAGTACCTCTGGCGGTCGAGTGAATATATGAAATAAACCGCCGATAATACCGACAATTCCCGCTGCAATATGGTGCGCTACAACACCTCCAGGATTGTAGGGATTAAAGCCTTCTGCACCCCAAGTAGGTGCAACGCCTTGGACGTGACCAGTTAACCCATAAGGATCGCTCACCCACATCCCAGGGCCAAAAATTCCCGTCAAGTGAAAAGCGCCAAAACCAAAACAGAGTAATCCTGCTAGTAATAAATGAATGCCAAAAATTCTGGGAAGATCTAACACTGGTTCGTTTGTTTTGGAGTCGAAAAATGTCGCTAGATCCCAGTAAACCCAATGCCAGCAAGCAGCAAGAAACTGTAGTCCTGAGAAAATAATATGGGCGATCGCCACAGTTTCAAACGTCCAAAAACCAGGATCGGCAACCGATTCACCCGTGATACTCCAACCTTGCCAAGAATTAGTCACCCCTAAGCGAGCCACAAAAGGCATTAAAAAACATCCTTGTCGCCACATCGGGTTCAAAACTGGATCGCTGGAATCGTACAATGCCAATTCAAACAACAGCATAGAACCAGCAAAACCCGCACACAAAGCATTATGCATCAAGTGGACGGCAATCAATCGTCCTGGGTCATTCAAAACCGATGTATGAACTCGATACCAAGGTAATCCCATTAATTAAGCTCCTTTTTCATTTGTTATTTGTTATTTGTTATTAGTCATTGGTCATTTGTGAATTTTCCAACTTTCTAAAAACTGATAACTACTCACTGCTCACTGCTCACTACTCACTCTCCACTTAAATAAAAAGTTGTAGGTATGTTCCCGATATAGAATTGGGAAAAAAATATTTCATTCCAATCAAAAACAAAATGAGCATAAATAGCAGAATTAAGTCAATTATCGGGTCAAAAATTTTCTTCTGAACTATCTTTTGCATGAGACTTAGCTAAAGTTGAATGGTTTTTAATTAAAGTTTTTAGATTCTGAAACTGCTTTATTTGTTTGGCTTCTAAGCTATGAAGCTCGATTCAAATGATGAGATCGTTGTGGGTTTTGTCATTAGCCATCAATCTCTATAACACTTGAAAATACAAATGACCAATGACAAATGACTAATAACCAATAACCAATAACCAATAACCAAGAAAAGGGAAGAAGCCAGAACTATATCTTCTTCCCACTGCGCTCCAAACTTGTTTAATCTAATGGGGGCATTGCTAAAACTGGTTCGTCTTCGCGATCGATGCCTCTTTCAAAACCAGCAGCCGCAGCCCTAGCGCGTCCAGCGTGCCAGAGATGACCGACTAGAAATAGAAAAGCGAAGACAAAGTGAGCTGAAGCTAGCCAAGCGCGAGGAGATACGAAGTTGAACGAGTTGATCTCCGTTGCCACACCGCCTACAGAGTTGAGAGAACCTAGAGGTGCATGAGTCATATACTCAGAAGCACGACGAATTTGCCAAGGTTGAATGTCATACCTAATCTTCTCGAGGTCGAGTCCGTTGGGACCGCGTAGAGGCTCTAACCAAGGACCTTTGAAATCCCAAAAGCGCATGGTTTCACCGCCAAAGATAATTTCTCCAGTAGGCGATCGCATCAAGTATTTACCCAACCCTGTCGGACCTTGGGCTGAAACCACATTTGCCCCTAACTGTTGATCTCGCACCAAGAAGTTTAACGCTTGCGCTTGAGATGCTTCTGGTGCGGTAGGTCCATAAAACTCACTGGGATAGGCAGTGTTATTAAACCAAATAAACAAAGCAGCAATTAAAGCTTGTCCGGCTACATTTCCCAAGCTTTGAGATAGATAGGCTTCACCCGACCAGATAAAAACGCGGTGAGTCCACTTAAAAGGCTTGGTTAAAACATGCCAAATCCCGCCAGCAATTAGGATCGCACCCACCCAAATATGACCGCCGACTAAATCTTCCAAGTTGTTGACGCTGGCAATATTTCCCGCGCCGCCAGTAAAACCTTTGAAGAGGTAGCCGAAGATAACTCTAGGATCGAGGGTGGGATTAGTTATGACACGCACATCACCGCCGCCTGGAGCCCATGTATCGTACAAACCACCCCAAAGCATAGCTTTACCGACTAATAAAAATGCTGCCACGCCGAGGGCAATCAGGTGATACCCCAAGATGCTAGTGACTTTATTTTTATCAGTCCAATCAAAATCGTAGAAACCTGCTAGCCTTTCGGGACCTTTAATTGAGTGATAGACCCCACCAAAACCGAGGACAGCCGAGCCGATTAAGTGTATAGTGGCGATCGCAAAAAACGGAAAAATATCTACCACTTCACCGCCTTGTCCGACACCAAAACCTAAAGTAGCGACGTGGGGCATCAAAATCAAGCCCTGCTCGTACATCGGTTTTTCCGGTATGTAGTGGGCAACCTCAAACATCAGCATTGCGCCTGCCCAAAAAGCAATTATGCCAGCATGAGCAACGTGAGCGCCTAAAAACCGACCGGATAAATTGATAAACCGCGCATTTCCAGCCCACCAAGCATATCCAGTAGACGCTTCATCCCGCCCTTCTCTGGGCGTATCGACATTAGTTGTCGTCGTAATCGAGCGATCGAAGGGTGTTTCCATTTTGAAATTAGTGAGTAGTGAGTAGTGAGTAGTGAGTAGTGAGTAGTGGGTTCACGCACCACTCCTACAGGGCATTTCCACGGGGTAAGACTTCTTCGGGGAATTGGAATTTTTCGTGGGGTTGATCTTGGGGGGCTAGCCAAGCTCTGGCTCCTTCGTTGAGCAGAATATTCTTGGTGTAAAAAGTTTCAAATTCTGGGTCTTCTGCGGCACGCAATTCTTGACTTACAAAGTCGTATGCCCGCACGTTAAATGCTAAACCTACCATGCCAATCGAACTCATCCACAAACCCGTAACTGGTACGAATAACATGAAAAAGTGCAGCCAACGTTTGTTAGAAAAAGCAATGCCAAAAATCTGCGACCAGTAGCGGTTAGCTGTGACAAAAGAGTAGGTTTCTTCTGCTTGGGTAGTAGAAAAACCCCGAAAAGTATTAAAGCCTTTGGTGTCTCTAAATAAAGTGTTTTCTACCGTAGCACCATGAATCGCACACAACAAAGCGCCCCCCAAGATACCAGCTACTCCCATCATGTGAAATGGGTTGAGGGTGTAATTGTGAAAAGCTTGGAAAAATAGTAAGAAACGAAAAATTGCGGCAACTCCAAAAGAAGGAGCAAAAAACCAACTAGATTGTCCTAACGGATAGATTAAAAAGACACTGACAAAAACAGAAATTGGGGCAGTGAATGCTAAGGCATTATAAGGACGAACGCCTACAACTCTGGCAATTTCCATCTGCCGCAAACAAAAACCAATTAGAGCAAATACGCCGTGCAAAGCAACAAAATTCCACAAGCCACCAATCTGACACCAACGGGTGAAATCCCAGTTAGCTTCGGGTCCCCATAAAAATAATAGAGAGTGACCCATACTATCAGCTGGAGTGGAGACAGCCGCAGTCAGAAAATTACAACCTTCGATGTAAGAACTCACAACACCGTGAGTATACCAAGAGGTGACAAAAGTAGTGCCAGTGAACCAGCCTCCTAGTGCCAGATAAGAACAGGGAAAGAGCAATAAACCAGACCAGCCAATAAATACAAAGCGATCGCGCTTCAGCCAGTCATCGAGTACACCGAACCACCCCCACCCAATTTGGGTAGAGCGAATTGCTATAGTCATATGTCAAGTTCCTGTTATTTGTCATTTGTTAATTGTTGATTGTTAATCGTTGATTGTTTATAGCTATCAACCATTAACCATTAACCATTAACTCTTACCAATCTGTCCGACCGTTATTTTGAAAATAGGGTGCGCCTGGAGAGGAAATGACCTGTAAAATTAAGTCAAAATAAGGGATCGCTTCGGCTGCTTCTTCTGGTGTTAACATGGCGCTAACTTCTGCTTTAACGCAAACCATAAATTGGCGAACATTTTCTAGGGGGATGCCGACGCTGTTGTACAGTTCTTTCATCCCGATTAAGCCAATTTCCTCTAGAGGCTTCTCATTTCCGGCTAGAAGGCAATAACTTACGAGGCGGATGTACCAACTAATATCCCGCATAGCTGCCTCAGTTTTACGGGCATTACCGCTATTACTAGGAGTTCTAGGGCAAATCTTCCAAAACTTTTGCGTTGCTCGTTCGACAATTTTTTTTTCGTTCTGCGCTAGAATTTTTGCCAGACGGATACGCTCTGTTCCTGTTTTATAGAAATTTTGCAGTGCGTGAATTTCACCAGGAGTAGGGTAGCGTACTTCTTCATCAGCGTTCAGAATCAATTGCTTGACTATACTCATAGTTATCCTCTGGTGACGTGCTGCGATCGCCCGATAATTCTGACGATTTTGGATGTGACATCTCGGTTGCTCCATTCGGTCGCCCATCGCTCGCGATCTGGCTCAGGATCGGTTGTTCGATAAACTGCGATAGTGCTGCCCAATTTGCTTTTCTGGGGTTATATTTATCGGGAACGGTTTCTGCTTCTTGTTCGCGCCTTAAATTATTTTCGTGACGTGGCGATCGCATCAAGTAACCTCTTGCTGTGACGTAGCGTTCGTAAGGCACTGTATTTTCTCCAAAACACTCTAAGTATTCGGGACTATCGATAATGGCATCGATCAGCGCGTAGAAACCTTTAGTAGCGCAGATGTCATAGTAACGATTCATTTCTTGCCGTCCGTAGGTGGGACGACCCATCAACCGCCGATGGATGTATTCAATTGCCTTTGTCACGTAGAGCGAATCCCAATATAAGCTGCGGAAGACTTTCGATTTAGCTAACTGCCGCACGAACTCCCGTACGCTAATTTCGCTCCCTAGCAATTTCGATTCGGCACTGGATAGCGGTTGTCGCTGACCTTCATACAACGAGCGTCCGAATACCTGCCGATATACTCCTTCAATAAATACTGTGGATGAATGGTGCAAGAGATTGACGCTGGGGTTCTGATGCCCTGATTGGCTCACGCCGTTCGACGTACCTTTGGCATGGTGCATAGCTTCTAGCTTCAGTACCCTAGTACCCAAAGAACCAGGCACTTTTCCCAAAGCATTACCATTGAGCTTATCGGGACTACCTGCCCCAGAACCGATCAGAATGCGGCGCGTGTCCTTGTTAAAAAATGCCGGATGAGGGTGAGGATTGCGGGTTTCTTGCGGGAAAATTGCCCCAAATTGAATTTCTAGTGGATCGTTACCGCAGCCGTAAGGATGTTGTTCGGGTAGGGGTTTCTGGTAGCTACCGAATAAAGTAATGAACTGAGGAACTTTCCGCACTGGGGCGCTGTACTTAAATAAATCTATCTGCGGTCCCCAGTTGCGGCATTCTTGCGCTTCTTGTCCCAGACCTCGTAAATACGGTACTGTCTCTTCGCCAAAATAATCGCCGTACTCTGCGGAATCGACAAACGCATCGACTAAAGCAGGCAAACCACCCTTAGTCATGACAGCAAAGTATTCCTGAAATTCCTCGCGGCTGCTCAATCCCCGCCCTAAGAAGTGCCGCGCTGCCAGTTCGATCGCCCGACTGATGGTAAAAGGTTCGTAGAATAACTTGCGATAAAGGCGAGATTTACCCAAACGGCGCACGAATTCCTTGACCGAGATATTGCCACCGCTTAGTTGAGATTCCAACTCGGCTTTTTCAGCAAAGCCATACGTATCAGTCAGATCGCGCTCGAAAACCTGGCGATAAATCGCGGCGATCGCCTCTTGTTTTTGCGTGAATGTCGCCCTCTGCTTGAAGACGAATTTCGGTCGCACTTCTGCTGACATGGAATAACTTTGCGGCAGTTGCAACCCTTGTTGGTCGTTGGAAACACCGATTCTGACTCGATTTGAGGGTTTATCAGTCAGATATTCGGCAATTAATAAGTCAAAGTAACCCTTGACTAATTCCGTAGCTTCGGCATCCTCTAAGAAATAATCGAGAGACTGTCGCCGCATTGCCCGCAGTGCCACAATAGTAGCTTCTGTAACGTCTTCAGGAATCACGCCCCGCAAACCTCTGACATTGACGCTCAAAATGCTGCCATCACCCGCCACAATTGCGTAGGTGATATAGCGTAAAAACCACGCCAAATCCCGCAGCGATCGCTTCATTCTCACAGCGCCGTAGCGAGAAACATTAATGAAGCGAAAACCACCAGGCAAGGGATCTTGGTTATTAAATAGGTCGCGAAAACGCTGTAACCAGCCACTCAAAGGATTGCTGTAGTATGCAACTTCTTGGACTTTTAAAGCTTCTTTAACCAACACAGCACCCGCTTTTCTTCTAGCGGCTGTGAGAAAATCTTCACCGACATAGTAACCAGAACCAGGCATTCCGATCTTTTCTTTCGGCTTTTCTAAGTAAGCCATCGGCGAGCCGCCAACAAAAATCCGGTTAGCCCCAGCTAGCACAATTTCATCAGCGTGTTGAGTCAGCGTGTTGGCAATTTCCAACAACTTTACGCCAGAACTGAAAAAATCAGCGAGTTCTTGTAGTTCGGTATTCTTTAAACAACGGTCTTGTTGTACCGCATGAGAAATAACTGCAACTGGTACTGTATGATATCGTTGCGGTTGAGTTACCGGACTTCCACCACTTGCTTTTACACTCATTGTTGAAAAGGTAATTGGTAGTTGTTAATAGTTATTTGTTAATAGTTAATGGTTATTTGTTGTTACTATTAACCATTAACTATTAACCATTAACCAATCAAGGAGTCATTCCTTGAATCAAATAATCAAAATATGGTGCGACTTCAGCAGCATCTGCCAAACTTAAAAGCTCTAAAGTCACTTCTTTTAGGCAACGAATGCATTCAACCCAATTTCTTAAAGGAATGCCTAGGGATTCGTACATTTCTTGTACTCCCACAATGCCAATGTCTCGTAGAGGTTTTACATCTCCTACAACGATCGCATAAGCAATCAGACGGATGTACCAATCTTGATCGCGCAAACATGAAGCCCGATAAGTTCTATTGCCACTATTACTAGGTGTATCGGGACAGCACTCCCAGAACCTCAAACTACCTCTTTCGACAATTTCTTTTTCGTTTTCAATCAGAATAGTGGCGATCCGCAGACGATTTTCTCCGCCATTATAGAAGTCGCGAATCGTCCGTAACTCGCCAGGACTTAAATAACGAGCTTCGCGATCGGCGCTAGCAATTGCTTTGGTGATGATACTCATTGGTAATGGGTAATTGGTAATGGGTAATTGGTAATGGGTAATTGGTAATGGGTAATTGGTAATTGGTAATTGGGAAGTCAAAATTAGAAGTTGTAGGGGGCGGGTTTTGACCAAATATTTCTTGCCAAAGTCATTAATTTATTTGCTAAACCCGCCCGTACAGAAGTCAGGATATAGGATACAGGAGACAGAAGAATATAAGTACAATCTCTTCCACTACTCACTACTCACTGCTCACTGCTCACTACAAATGACTAATTAACTTAAACCAGCAGCAATGTGGTCAAAATAAACACCCATTTCTCTACCTGCATCAGCACCAACTAAACTAGTGACAACTTCTTTCATGGCTTGTACGGAGCGAATTGTTGCCCCAATTGGCACGCCGAGAGAGTTATAAGTTTCTCTTAAACCATTGAGGATGCGCTCGTCTAAAATTGAAGTATTGCCAGCTAACATCGCATAGGTAGCATAACGCAAAAAGTAATCTAAATCGCGTACGCAAGCAGCATAGCGACGACAAGTATACATGTTGCCACCAGGAGCGGTGATATCTGTATACAGTAATGATTTAGCTACTGTTTTAGTGACGAGATTTTTAGCATTAGCACTGACAGCGATCGCAGTTTTTGCCCGCATATCACCACTTTGGAAGTAATTTTGTAACCTATCCAAAGAACTTGGATCTAGATATCTGCCTTGAACGTCAGAGGAATTAATTAAAGCAGTAATTGCGTCTTGCATGAATTTATCTCCTAAATTTTGGTAATAGGTAATTGGTAATGGGGAAGTCAAAAGTCAAAAGTCAGAAGTTAAAACTCTACTCACTACTCACTACTCACTACTCACTTTAAGAAAGCGATCGCATTACGTAATCAAAGTAAGCTGATACTTCTAAAGCATCTTCTTCACTCATGAGCGATAGTGCTTCTTCTTTTAGGCAACGCATACATTCAACGATATTTCTCAAGGGAATTTCGAGGTTGTTGTACATTTCCTTAATTCCAATTGTGCCGATTTCTTCTAACGGTTTCTCGCTACCTGCTAATACAGAATAAGCAATCAGGCGAATATACCAACCTTGATCGCGTTGGCAAGAAGCAGTTTTACGCTCATTGCCACTGTTGCTAGGGGTATTGGGAACCCGTTCCCAAAATCTTGCACTACCGTTTTGAACGATTCTTTGTTCGTTTTCTGCTAATATTTTGGCGATCCGAATTCTTTGTTCGCCTGTTTTTACAAAGTCTTGATAAATCTTGATTTCTTTTGGTGCAGGATAGCGAGATTCACTATCAGCATTCAAAATTAATTCTGTGACGATACTCATTGTTTTCTCCAAAAAAATGCAAACTTTTTTCAAATCTATTTGAGTAAAATTGGCAAGCCGATCGCAAAGTCAAAAGACTTGCCAATAAATAGCCAGAGGATAGCTAAATGAGCTATTAACTTGCGATCGCCTGCGGTGCAGTGGCAGCGATTGCTGGTGCTTTAAACGCTACTGGTACGGCATCGCCACAGGCAAGATCGAGGGGGAAGTTATGAGCATTGCGTTCGTGCATGACTTCAAACCCTAGATTTGCCCGATTCAATACATCAGCCCAGGTAGGTAATACGCGACCTTGGGAGTCGAGGACTGAGTTATTGAAGTTAAACCCGTTGAGATTAAATGCCATCGTGCTGATACCCAGCGCCGTAGCCCAAATACAAATTACAGGCCAAGCTGCTAAAAAGAAGTGCAACGAACGACTGTTGTTGAAGCTGGCATACTGGAAAATCAAACGACCGAAATAACCATGGGCGGCGACAATATTGTAAGTCTCTGATTCTTGTCCGAATTTGTAGCCGTAGTTCTGCGATTCGCTATCGCTAGTCTCGCGAATTAAGCTGGATGTCACTAACGAACCATGCATAGCGCAGAATAACGAACCTCCTAGCACTCCTGCAACTCCCAGCATGTGGAAGGGATGCATCAGAATGTTATGTTCGGCTTGAAAGACAAACATGAAATTGAAAGTACCGCTAATACCCATTGGTAGACCGTCAGAGAAGCTCCCTTGTCCGATCGGATAAATCAAGAACACCGATGATGTAGCAGCAAAAGGGGCGCTGTAGGCAACTGCAATCCAAGGACGCATTCCCAAGCGATACGAGAGTTCCCACTCCCGCCCCATATAACAGGCTAGTGCTGGAATGTAGTGGAAACCGATCATCTGATAAGGTCCACCATTATACAACCACTCATCCATCGAAGCTGCTTCCCAAATAGGGTAAAAGTGCAAGCCAATGGCATTAGACATCGGTACGACAGCACCAGTGATTATGTTGTTGCCGTAGAGTAAAGAACCTGCTACTGGTTCGCGGATACCATCGATATCTACAGGCGGTGCTGCGATAAAAGCGATGGTAAAGACGCAAATGGAAACTCCTAAAAGGGGAATCATCAGCACGCCAAACCAGCCAATATATAACCGATTTTCCGTGCTAGTCACCCAATTACAGAACCTTTCCCACGCAGGAACGCGGTTTAATTGACGCTGTAAAACTGTAGTCATATGTCAGTTATCAGTTGTCAGTTGTCAGTTGTCAGTTGTCAGTGAAGAAAGGAGACAGGAGACAGGAGACAGGAGACAGAAGAAAGATAAATACAAATTCTTATCACTCACTACTCACTACTCACTACTCACTACTCACTACTCACTACTCACCGTCATTAAGTCAGTAGGGAACTGGTGTAACTGGCGATCGCGTGCCATATCTATGCCTAGATTTGCCAGTGCGATCGCATCTGCCCACGTATTCACCGTTCTTCCTTGGCTCTCGATGTGAGTTGGCTCGAAGTTCAACTTTTCAAAGTTAAATGCCGCAATATCAACTCCTAAAGCCGCCGACCAGATTCCTGCTACTGGAAATGCTGCTAGAAAAAAGTGCAATCGGCGCGAGTTGGGAAAGCTAGTTCCCCGCCAAATTAACCGCCACAAGTAGAGTTGAGCTGCCCTAAAACTGTAGGTTGGGCGCTTTTGACCGAGCTTGTATCCGTTATTGGTTGATTCGGTCAATTCGTCGCCGCGATCGCCATTGCTACGGATCAAGGTAGATGTCACCAGAGAACCGTGCATGGCACTCAGGAAAGCCCCGCCCAATACTCCGATGACTCCTAAGACGTGAAAGGGACTCATGAGAATGTTGTGGTCTGCTTGAAACCGCAGCATGAAGTTGAAAGTCCCAGAAATTCCCAGTGGCATTCCAGCTGAAAAGCTACCTTGTCCGACTGGATAGACTAAGAAGACTGAAATCGAAGCTGCAACAGGTGCAGTAAATGCTAGAGAAATCCAAGGTCGCATTCCCAAGCGGTAGCTCAATTCCCATTCTCGATCTTGATAGCAGATGATACCAATCAAGAAATGCAGCACGATTAGTTGGTAGGGTCCACCGTTGTACAGCCACTCATCTAAAGAAGCTGCTTCCCAAAGTGGGTAAAAATGCAGACCGATCGCTGCTGATGTTGGTACGACAGCAGCCGTAATAATGTTATTGCCGTCTAGTAGAGAACCCGTAATCGGCGAACTCATACCGTCCATATCTACTGCTGGTGCGGCAATAATGGCAATGATAAACACGCTGGCTGCTGTTAACATACATGGAATCATTAGTACTCCAAACCAGCCGATATACAGCCGATTTTCAGTACTAGTAACCCAATTGCAAAAGCGATCCCAAACACTAACGCTTTGGCGTTTTTTTAATTCGTTAGTGACTTGGAGCTGTTCAGTAGGATCGCCACGAGTTGGAGTCGCGATCGCACTGTCTGTCTTTGACACCATGAGAATAGATGTTTAATAAAGGGCGAGAAATTGCCCACCACAACAGAGTTTTAATCCCGATGCGATGGGTTGAATTTTTGTAGTCGAATCAAAGCAATCAAAGCAGGAGCAACAAAACTAGTTGTACCGTTTCTGTGTGAAGCTGCATTATTTCTACCCCCCGCCTTCGGCGTCCCCCCGCGACTTCGGGGGGACTACAGGGGGGTCGAATTTAGTGCATCTCTACGGAGAATTGGTATTGGACGTTGATTGTGTTCGAGAATAGGGAAAAAACCTGAAGAACCAATGAAGAACTGACTCTTCTTCACAAAAAGTAATAATTCAGGCAAGAAAAATCATGACTCGATTGCCAGTCTGAAGGTGGCGATCGCTCTTGTTAGAAGCTACTTGCAAGCAATTCCGATTACTAGCAGAAACCAACATAAATTGGATTGAACTCACTATGAGCAAATACTCACAAAAAACTAAAGCTGAGTAAAGAAGTGTAATATTTTATGAATATAGACAGACTAAGATTAGAGTTTTGTGAATAATAATTGTCAAATAAGAAACAATACGCACTTAAATCTGCTGTTAAAAAAACTGCTCAAAAACTTTATCTGCTCGGAGGCAACAGTCTTTAGAAAGTCAAGAGCAAAAAGGCTGTAGCCATTCATTCACAGACATTGTGGCTACAGGAATTTCACTAACTACATCCTGAATAATCAATTAAATGGTAACAAAAATAACATAACAGTTGATTAACGATTTCCCTTTAAGAGTTGGAATATTTCATAAGAAGTATTGACAGTCAGCAATGAATTGTTACCTGTGAATGCTCCACAGCTGCCATAAGACTGCAAGGGAGCAGAGGGGCAGAGGGGCAAGGGAGCAGAGGGGCAGGGGAGCAACTACCAATTACCAATTACCAATTACCGATTACCACTCACTTATCTAAATAGGTGACAAAAGATGAGAATTTTACTCATAGAAGATGACGAATGTATTGCCAAAGTTTTGAAAAATGTACTTCAGCAGCAGAACTATGTCGTCGATACTACTAATGACGGTCAGACTGGTTGGGATCTGATCCAAACGTTTACTTATGACTTAATTTTGCTAGATGTGATCCTGCCTAAACTGGATGGCATTAAACTGTGTCAGCGATTGCGCGATCGCAAATATCAAACCCCCGTGTTGTTAATCACGGCGCAAGACTCCAGCGATCGCAAAGTGATGGGATTAGATGCAGGTGCAGATGACTATCTCGTCAAACCTTTCGACATGCCAGAATTGCTGGCTCGAATTCGCGTGCTGTTGCGACGACAAAGCAAACCGATCTTGCAAGCTTTAGAGTGGGGAGACTTACGGCTGCAATGCGGTACTTGTGAGGTGACATATGGCGATCGCGTTTTGCATTTAACGCCAAATGAGTATCGACTGCTAGAGCTTTTTCTGCGCCATCCTCAGTTAGTTTTAAGCCGTGGTGAAATTTTAGATCGAGTTTGGGCAGTCCCAGAAGCCCCTAAAGAAGACACGGTGACGGCTCACATTAAGGGTTTGCGCCAGAAATTGAAACAAGTCGGCGCACCTGCCGATTTAATAGAAACAGTATACGGTCTGGGTTATCGCCTGAAGCAACCCGCACCGACCGCTAAAAAAACAAAACTGCGCGGCGCGTCTTTACCTCAAAGTCAGGACTCGATCCAGCAGCAGACAAAAGCAGCCTTGGCAGAAGTTTGGGAAAAACTCAAATATCAGAGTAACGATCGCGTGGCAGTGTTAGAGCAAGCAACCATATCCTTATTAGACAACAAACTCACGGAGGACTTGCGGCTCAAAGCGCGACAAGCAGCACACAAATTAGCAGGAGCATTGGGTATTTTTGGGTTTGCCAAAGGTTCGCAGTTGGCAAAACATATCGAGGATATCTGGCAAGCAGACGTAATTTTAGACCGCAGTGAGGCGCTGCATTTGTACGAAATGGTGATGGCGTTGAAGCGGGAAATTCAACGTCCCAGCTTGAGCCAGCTCGATAAACCCATCCTGCGCCAGCAATCGTTAGTGATGCTAGCCATTGACGGCGATGTTGGACTGACAGAGCAAATAGCCAAGTTAGCTGCAACCGCAGGCGTTGGCGTAAAACTTGCTGCGAATATATCGGCAGCCAAAGCTGCGATCGCCCATTTAGAAAAATTCAATCGCCCTTATCAAACAGATGTGGTGTTACTCAATCTTCCCCTCGCCAATACTAGCGCCGCAGATTTAGCCATTCTCGCCGAACTGACGAACCGTACTCCACCGATTCCAGTCCTGTTATGCACGAGAGGCGATCGATTAAGCGATCGGATCGAGCTGTCTCGTTTGGGCGTTCATGCTTTTTTACGACAACCCTTCAACCCAGAGGAGGTGCTAGCAGCAGTGACTAAATTGCAACAAACTCGCTCTCATCCCGCCAAGATTATGGTCGTGGATGACGATCCAGAGATCCTAGCCTTAATGCAGGCATTGCTAGAACCGTGGGGAATTCAGCTCAACACATTAGAAGAACCATCGCGTTTTTGGGCAATTTTAGAAGAATTTGCTCCCGACTTACTCGTGCTAGATGTAGAAATGCCCCAGTTTAACGGCATCGATCTATGTCAAATCGTGCGTAACGAACCGCGTTGGCATAAATTACCCGTCCTCTTTCTCACGGCTCATACTGACGATCGCACTATGCAGCAAGTATTTACCGCAGGTGCAAACGATTGTTTGAGCAAGTCGATTTTAGGCACGGAATTCGTAACTCAGATCTTCAATCGTTTGGGACAAATGCGATTGTTACAGAGTATTCAGTAGCGAATGGTAATTGGTAATTGGTAATTGGTAATTGGTCATTTGTAGTTTCACTACTCCCCACTCCCCACTCCCCACTCCCTATAACCGATGCAAACAAATCGTTTCCTTTCAAATGCTGTTCCTGGAGCGAGCGAAGAACAAATCGCTTCCCTAGAAGTGCTTTTACATCGGATGATGAACCGCATCCGTCAATCTTTGGAATTGCCAGCGATCCTATCGGGAACAGTTGCCGAAGTACGGACTTTTTTGGGAACCGATCGCGTTATGGTGTATCGGTTCGATATCGATGGTAGTGGCGCAGTCGTAGCAGAAGCGGTCTGGGGAGAACGTTTACCATCATTACTGGGACAACACTTTCCTGCCGATGATATTCCACCCCAGGCGCGAGAGTTATTTTTGAAGGCGCGTCAGCGTTCGATTGTCGATGTGGCAGCACAGCAAATTGGCTCAAGTCCATTGGATTGTCCAGTTACCGGAGCTTCACTGCAAGAACTCGATATCCGATTTCGCCCTGTCGATCCCTGTCATGTGGAGTATCTCACGTCGATGGGGGTGCAGTCTTCTCTGGTCGTGCCGATTTTGCACCGCGATCGCTTGTGGGGGTTGCTGGTATCCCATCACAGTTTACCGCGACAAGTTACAGATCGAGAGTTGCAGGTGGTGCAGTTGGTAGCAGATCAATTATCAATTGCGATCGCCCAAAGTACCTTGCTCGAACAAACTCGCATCCAAGCGCAGCAAGAAGCTACGATTAACCGCGTGGCTAAATTATTGCATTCCATGACTGAGATGCAGTTACAACAAGCGTTAGAGCTAACTGTAACGGCGCTAGGAGGGACGGGTGGCAGAGTTTATATTAGTCCCCAAGGACCAGGAGCCGCCGCGCAGCTCTTGACTTGTGGGGAACAACCAAATTGGCAGGCTGAGACGGGAAATTATCCCCCGTACTTGGAAGAATATTCGAGCTGGCAAGCATGGCTAGACACACAAACAACCGTGCATGACAGTGATTGTACTTGGGCGATCGCCGATTGGCACGGTCTAGAAATTCCTCCCGACTTGGCTTTGGCATGGTTTCCGGTGCGAATTCGGGGTTTGCTAGTCGTGCGCTTGCAGTACAGACAGCAGATTTTGGGTTACTTGAGCGTATTTCGGCGAGAAATTGCGATCGAAACTTTATGGGCACGACGACCCGATCGCGACGATCCACGCCATTCACGTCCGATTCAATCTTTTGAAACTTGGCGAGAATTAAAACAGGGACAAGCTCAAGCCTGGACGAGTGCCGAAATTGAATTAGCCCAAGCTCTAGGCAGCCATTTTGCCCTAGCAATTCAACAATACGAACTTTACTTACAAGTTCACGCTCTCAACGCCGATTTATCTCGTGACATTCAAGAGCGCAGGCAAGCAGAGATTAAAATTTGTGCTTTAAATGCTCAATTAGAGCAGCGCGTAGAGGAACGAACCGCAGAACTACAACGTGCTAATGTAGAGTTAATCAAGGAAATTAGCGTGCGCGAACAAGCACAAGCTTCCTTAGAACGGCTCAGCCGCCAAAATGAATTAATTCTCAATTCAGCAGGTGAGGGAATTTACGGTTTAAACGCTCAAGGCAAAATTACCTTTGTCAATCCTGCCGCCGCGAGAATGTTGGGATACCGAGTTAGAGAGCTGATTGGCTCCAATTCCGATCGAGATTTAGAGCTTCATTCCGGCTATATTTTACCGGAAACTCGCGATCGCTCCAACGCCAAATTTATTCATGCCATCCTTAACCACTCCCAACCGGACGGCACTCCTTACACTTGGGAGGAAAGTCCGATTTACGCTACTCTCCAAACTGGAGCAGTACAATACATGACTAACGATATTTTTTATCGTCGAGATGGATCGAAATTTCCGGTTGAATACGTCAGCACTCCGATTCGAGAACAGGGCAAGATTGTCGGTGCAGTTGTCATCTTTAAGGATATTACCGATCGCCAAGTTGTCGAACGGATGAAGGATGAGTTTGTTTCTGTCGTCAGCCACGAACTCCGAACCCCCTTGACTTCAATTCGTACTGCTTTAGGGTTACTAGCGCGTGGTTTTTTAGATACTCAAGCCGCCAAACGACAGCGGATGCTAGAAATTGCCTTCGATAATACCAACCGTTTAGTCCGTCTAATTAGCGATATCCTCGACATCGAACGGATCAATTCTGGCAAAGTCATCATGCACAAACAACTGTGCGATGCAGCGGATTTAATCGTCCAATCGGCAGAAGTTATGCAAGCAATGGCAGAAAAAGCAGAAATTCATCTGTGCGTCACGCCTGTATCAGCGCAGTTGTGGGTAGATCCAGATCGGATCGTACAGACACTTACTAACCTACTTAGCAACGCAATTAAATTTTCACCCCCTGGATCTACAGTGTGGCTGAGTGCGGCATTAGGGAGCAGGGAGCAGGGAGCAGGAAGCAGGGAAGAAAGGCAAGGGGACAAGAGAGACAGGGAGGACAAGGGGGACAAGGAAGCAGTTACCAATTACCCATTACCCATTACCAATTACCCATTACCCATTACCAACAACCAACAACCAACAACCAACATCACATTTCAAGTTAAAGACACCGGATGCGGTATTCCTGCCGATAAACTCGAATCTATCTTTGAACGCTTTCAACAAGTTGATGCTTCTAACTCCGGTCATCAAGGCGGAACCGGATTAGGATTAGCAATTTGCCGCAGCATCGTACAACAACACGGAGGACAAATCTGGGTCGAAAGTGTTTTAGGAGAAGGCAGTACTTTCTCCTTTGCCCTAACCCTAGCGCAGAACGGTGAGCATTTATCAGTTAGCAGTGACCTGTTACCTGTTACCAGTTACCAGTTATTCAGTGACCAACAACCAAGTACTAACAACCAACTACTAATGACCAATGACTAATAACCATGAAACGCATTTTAATTATTGATGACGAGCAGGATATTCGCGAAGCAACTCAAATTTGTCTGGAGGTGTCAGGGGAATGGGAGGTGCTAACAGCTAGCTCTGGTGCAGAAGGGTTGGTGACAGCTGCATCCGAGCAGCCTGAAGCGATTCTATTAGATGTGATGATGCCCGATATGGATGGGTTAACCACATTTCAACACTTGCAAGCTCATCCTTTGACTCAAAATATTCCCGTCATTTTACTCACTGCTAAAGCCCAACCTGCGGAACAGCGTCAGTTTACACAAATTCAGGTGGCTGCGGTAATTACTAAGCCTTACGATCCTTTTACCTTGGCTAACCAAATCGAACAAGTTTTAATCGCTACTCGTTCATGAAACAGTTTGGTACTTAAATAAATAATTATTAATATTGTCAGGAGTTACACAGTTGGATGAAGGAAGAAGCGAGGTACAGCCAAATAAGCCCGAACCGCGTCTCGCACAATATGTGTTTGCGTAGAGCTATAATTGGCAATCGGTAGTTGGTGGTTGGTCAGAGTTTCCCTATTCCCTTTCTTCAATGACAACTGGTCACTGATAACTGTTAAAATCCCATTGCTTTTGCTACGGAATCTAGTGTTGGTTCAATACCTTGCTTAAAGCTGTTTTGACTGTGCTTGATGGCTGTATCTGGATCTTTTAAGCCGTTTCCGGTGAGGACGCAAACTACGGTTGCGCCACTGGGAACTCGATCTTTTACCTTAAACAATCCGGCGACAGAAGCAGCACTGGCGGGTTCGCAGAAAATTCCTTCTTCGGAGGCAAGAAAACGGTATGCGTCTAAGATTTCGGCATCGGTGACGGCGTTAAATTCGCCCCCGCTGGCTGCTTGCACTGCGATCGCTTTCTGCCAACTGGCGGGATTGCCAATGCGTATCGCTGTAGCGATCGTCTCAGGGTGAGCTACAGCTTGTCCCGTAACCAAGGGAGCAGCGCCAGTTGCTTGAAATCCCATCATTTTCGGCAAGCGATCGCACTTACCCAAACTGTGGTATTGACAAAACCCCATCCAATATGCTGTAATGTTGCCCGCATTACCTACAGGAATACACAGCCAATCAGGTGCGTTGCCCAAATTGTCCACGATCTCGAATGCTGCTGTTTTCTGCCCTTCTAAGCGATAGGGATTGACTGAATTCACCAAAGTGACTGGATAGGTAGCAGCCATCTCCTGCACTATTTCTAGGGCACGGTCAAAATTCCCTTGAATTGCTAGAACTTCTGCTCCATACAGTAGAGCTTGTGCTAGCTTCCCCAAAGCAACGTAACCATCGGGAATTAAAACGAAAGCTCGCATTCCGCCGCGTCGTGCATATGCTGCTGCTGCTGCTGAAGTATTACCCGTACTGGCACAAATGACGGCTTTAGCTCCGGCTTCTTTTGCCTTAGAGATTGCCATCGTCATGCCTCGGTCTTTAAAACTACCTGTGGGATTCAGACCGTCATACTTAACTAGTACGCGCACCTGCCTGCCAATTTGTGCTGCGATCGCAGGGGCGGGAATCAAGGGTGTGTTTCCCTCCAATAAAGTGACAATTGGAGTCTCATCGGTGACGGGCAAATATTGCCGATATGCTTCTATCAGCCCAGACCAATTTTGGCAATTTAATGATGTATTAGCAGACAAGCTTAGAGTCACGGGTTCGGAATGCAACAAATTGGGAATACAAAGAGAGTCATTTTTAAAACTAAAAAGCTATCCCGCACGAGGCAGAGGCACAGCTCCTTACCTCTAGTCTACCCTGACGGTAGCTGCTTCACATCATTAACCTCCTGATTGCCACTTCTAAAACCGCCACAGTTTGATTTTATTGTCTTCCTGCGATCGGTATAGAATATTAGGATTGGTGTGAGTAGGCAAATATAACTACTGAGTCTCAGATGTCAACCAGTTCATTTAGTGTAACCCGCTCCCAAGCGACAATTAGCTCTCATCAGGCTGCGAGCGAAAACTCGAACGCATCGACTCACAGCACCCCAGCAAGAGAGTCAAAAAAGCCCCCCTACCAACAGGAACGGCTAGTCGAGTTTTTTCAGCTCAAAGCAGAAATTGAGTCGCTGTTGGAACATTTACAAACTATGAAGCAGCAGAAGTCGGAAGTCGGAAGTCAGAAGTCAGAAGTCAGAAGTTACTAAGCGATACCGAATCGCCTATGACTAATTGTTCCAAATTGCCTTCCAGCCAACCGAGTAAGTTTTCAATATCTTGAGGGTTAGCGATCGCATACGTGGTTACATTTTATGGTAAGTGTCGGTAACTGGTAACTGGTAACTGGTAACTGAGAAATGCGATCGCTTGCTGAAATTAACGACAAAATTAGCCGCCAACAAGCTGTTGTCTTAACTGTAGAAGAACTAAAAGCACGGGTGGTAGAGGTTGGTATTACCCAAACAGCCAAGGAGGTTGATGTTGTCACCACTGGTACGTTTGAGCCAATGGAGTCTTCGGGAGCGATAATTAATTTGGGACACACCGATCCGCCAATTAAAATTCGGCGCTGTTGGTTGGATGGCGTACCTGCTTACTCTGGTTTCGGCGCAGTGGATTTATATTTAGGGGTTACACAAGCAGCTGAAGCCGCAGATGGGGAAGAATCCTGTCTGAGTATGGGCGAAGCCAAAGCGCAGTTAATTAAGGGTGGTGGACACGTTATTGCTGACTTAATTGCAGGTAAAACAGTCCAGTTACGTGCTGTAGGACAGGTAACAGATTGTTACCCCAGAGCTAACTTTGAAACAACAATTAGCCGCGAGACGATAAATCAGTTTTATTTATTCAATCCTCGCAATCTCTATCAAAATTTTATCGTCGGTGTCAATGGTGGCGATCGCCCCTTATTTACCTATCTCGGTCCTTTGCAACCCCGTTTGGGAAATGCAGTTTATTCCAACCCTGGAGCTATTTCCCCTTTATTCAACGACCCAGAATTGCAATTAATTGGTATCGGTACGCGCATATTTTTGGGTGGTGGCATCGGCTACGTTGCTTGGGAAGGGACGCAGCATTTTCCTCTCCAAAAACGCCTACCGAATCATACTCCAATTGGTCCAGCTGCTACCTTAGCTCTGATTGGCGATGCCAAGCAAATGAACCCCCAGTGGGTTCGCGGTTGTTATTTTAAAAGCTACGGTCCTTCTTTAATGTTGGGTGTAGGCGTACCCTTACCAGTTTTAACTGAAGCGGTCGTTGCTAGTTGTGCCGTGCAAGATAAAGACTTAGTTGCACCAATTGTAGACTTTTCCATCCCGCGCCGCGTGCGTCCCACTTTTGGGCTAGTTAGCTACGCTCAACTCAAATCTGGAAGAATGGCGATCGATGGAAAATCAGTCAGAGTTGCTCCCCTAGCTAGCATAGCCTTATCGCGGCAAGTTGCCAGGGAGCTGAAACAATGGATTGAAGCGGGAACATTTACCCTTACTGAACCAGTTGCACCAATTCCCAAAGAGCGTTCCTTCCTTCCCCAAGATCGGTGGACGGAGTTTTAGATTTTATGACTCTAGATTTTATGACTTTGTTTAAAAGTTAATTTGCTGTTTAGAGCTTCCAAGTTAGCATGAAAAATCAATAATAGAAATTTGAATTAATCTAACTTAGTAGTTGACAGTCATTAGAAAAAATTGCGATCGGTAAGTTAATTGTTAATGTTGGGGTAGCAAGTCAATCACGTTATTAAAGCTACTAAAGTAGTCTTGTAGTACGATAGCTGCTTGACCTGTAAAATCGAGCCATTCGTAGCTACCAGTACTTGGAAAAGTTGATTCTATTTGTAATAGAGGAAACTTAGGAGCAACTATTAATATAGAAACGCTTCTTTCTCCAGAGCCAGTTTGAGTTGCTAATTTTACAGCAGCGATATAGTTAGTATTGAGAACGGTGTTTTCAACTTTAATGAATGCCACGATCTACTTGTCTCCTATTACTAATATTCTGCTCTGCTATTTTAAAAAATCCTATCCTTAGACAAGTGGTAGAATTTGGACAAGTTTCACAAAAGTTTTTACATTTATTCTCAAATTATCATAATTTACAGTTTTCTCCAGTAGATTTACATAATTTACAGTTTTGACAAAAATTATCGATTCAGGCTTTCGGTTCGACAAGAAATAAATTTGTAGTAGCGTTTGTGACTTGAAAAAGCTAAATTAATTTAACGCAAATGAATTTGTGAAGTAAGATCGCTTGTTTTGACACTTTGTAATCCAAAGAACATTGATTTTCGATCTTTACGGAGCGGATAACTACTTAAAGAAATTTAGATGTGAGTCATACCAGAGATTTACGCTTGGTAAGCGCATCTTATCACAATAACTACGAGCGATAAAAGAGTTTGTATGCTTGCTTTCCTGTTAAATTTTGCCACCGCGCGATCGCCTGACTAACTAATCGAGGATTCTCATCACCTGCAAAGCAAATTCGTCCTAACCTTTCGCAAGCTATCAGTACTTCACCAGCACCCAAAAATGGTAAGATGACGAAGCTACCTCGATCCGTATACAAGTTTACCAAGTACGATACGATTCCCTCTAACCCCTCAATTTCAATCGGTCTTTGAGGTCTAGGAATTGATTGTCGAGAAAAAATGCCTACATATATGTCGCTAATTAATAACTCGAATTTAAAAGACATCTGGTGGTGGCGACAGAGTTCGTGAACGTAACCTTCCGAACGCAGTACGGCGACAACACGCGCTGCGTCTATTAAGTAGTCATGGTTCCAGGTAGGTGCAGGGGTAGCGATCGCTAAAGCCGTGTTAGATGGGAGGCTGTCGATAAATTCATAACTAGAGGTATCGCCACAATAAATCAGATGCGGTTCTAGAAACCAGCGATCGCCTGCTTGGACATCAATTTCGTCTACAACGGTGGTAGAACTTTTAGATTGTCTATCTGTTTGAACTGCTCGATCTACTAGCTTAGCTGGACGATTGACAGATAAACTGCGAAAAGCTGAAAATTGTAATTGCCATTGTAATTCCCATTGCTTAATTCTTGCCTCAGCTGCTAGCTTAGCCTGACGTTTAACTTCTTCTAGATTTTGTGCCAAAGGTTTTAATGTTTTTTGGGTAGATTCTAGTTCTTCGGTTAATTCCATTGTCTTTGAAGGTTGTGTTATAATTTCACCACCTTGAGAGCAATTACTCTCCAATAGAGTTTTTAATTTTATTTGTTCTAAAATGCGATGCTGAAGGTCGATTTTAAGCTCAATTTGGTTTAACTCCAGTGTCTTGCAGGCTACAAAGCGGTGAAGCCCTATAATAACATTGAGCTGCCAATTTAAGATAATTGAATTTACAAGAGTGTTGAGATCGATCGGTTTTATCAAATCAGTGACTTTCTGTTGCTTAACAGTACACTTGCTTAAGTCAAAATCGATTCGGTCTATAGCTACAAACGGCATGATTTCTTATTTGAATTGTGGATAAAATTGAAATTAATGATGCAATTGTATTAATTGAAGCCTAGAGAAAACATGAGTTCGCCTTCAGCAGCTAGCTGGTCATCGACTTCGGCTTTAGCTCGCATTTTGCCAAAACGACACCGTTTAATACACAAGAGTTCTACTGTCATGACTAATCGATCGCCTGGAATTACTGGGCGGCGGAATCTTACTTTGTCAATCCCAGCAAATAAAAATAGTCCATTTTCTATTGCTGGTAGCTGAGTTAGCACGATCCCTCCAACTTGAGCCATTGCTTCCACAATCAGAACTCCAGGCATTAGCGATCGCCCTGGAAAGTGTCCTTGAAAATAAGGTTCGTTACAGGTAATGTTTTTAATTCCAATGGCTCGTTCACCTGCTACATATTCAATAATCCGGTCTACAAGTAAAAAAGGATAGCGGTGAGGCAATAATTTTTGAATTTCTTCAATTGTTAGTAAGGATTTGGTTGATATTGTAGCAGGATTCAGAGTTGAATGTTTTGCAGTAAGGACAGCAGAACCATTTGAAGTAGCGTTGTCAGATAACATATGCAAGTCTTTAACCTAGAAGTTTTTTCGGTGGGAATTTTTTCATTGCGAGTTTTTTTCAGTAGAGATTTAAGCTGAGAACATGCAAACTTTGCACGTTCGACTACAAAATCTAACTAACCCTCGTACTTTTTAAAAGCTAAAGTCACGTTGTGACCGCCAAAACCCAAAGAATTAGAAAGGGCAACTTCTACTCGTCGATCGCGGCAGTGTTGGGGAGTGTAATCTAAATTACAAGCTGGATCGGGGTCTTCAAGATTAATTGTAGGTGGAATTTTGTCTCGTGCGATCGCCATCACTGTAGCCACAGCCTCAACACCTCCAGAACCACCTAACAGATGACCAGTCATGGATTTTGTCGAACTGATAGCTACACGCTCGGCGTGTTTCCCCAAAGCTGTTTTTATCGCCTCAGTTTCAGTCACGTCATTAGCAGTAGTACTAGTACCGTGAGCATTGATGTAACTGACTTGATGAGGATACAAACCTGCATCTTTAAGTGACAGTTCTATCGCCCTAGCAGCCATTTCACCGCTAGGGATAGGAGCGGTCATGTGATAGGCATCACAAGTTAAACCGTAACCGACTATTTCTGCATAAATGTTAGCTCCACGGTTTTGAGCGTGTTCTAACTCCTCTAAAACTAAAATACCAGCACCTTCCCCCATCACAAATCCATCGCGATGACGATCGAAGGGACGAGAAGCACGAGTGGGTTCGCTGTTCCGAGTCGATAAAGCTCTAGCAGCTGCAAATCCTGCAATCGCTAAAGGAGTAATTGCTGCTTCCGTACCGCCGCAGATGATGGCAGAGGCGCGATCGTGTTGAATTAAACGAAAAGCTTCTCCTATGGCATTAGCTCCCGCAGCACAGGCAGTAACAGTACAGAATGAAGGTCCTTTAGCTCCTGTGTGAATTGCCGTCAGTCCAGCCGCCATATTTGCAATCATCATCGGAATCATAAAAGGGCTGCATCGGTCGGGACCGCGATTGAGGTAAATTTCCTGTTGTTCTTCCAAAACCTTGATGCCACCAATACCGCTGCCAATTACAACTCCAACAGAAGTAGCATCGCGGGCATCGATCGCTATCCCAGCATCAGCGATCGCTTGCAGGCTTGCACAAACTGCAAACTGAGCAAAACGATCCATCCGTTTAGCATCTTTGCGAGCTATATAATTGCTAGGATCGAAGCCTCTCACCTCTCCAGCAATCCGACAACTATGGCGAGAAGCATCAAACAAGGTAATCGGTTCAATGCCACTGCGCCCTTGAAGCAACCCTTGCCAGTATGCCGATACTGTGTTTCCCAACGGAGTAATGGCTCCCAGACCTGTCACCACTACTCGCTGCAATTCCAAGTTAACCATGATTGGCTATGTCGCAAAAAGTTGTTTCGCAAAAGCTTTATCCACTCGCAACGATCGTCGATATCGTCGCCAACACTCTACTTTGTCCTATGATTCGTTATGTTAGTTTTGCTGCTTGTATGAAGAATGATATGTCTATTCCCTACTTTTTTCTGTATCTCAGTATACGTGTACTCTTTTTTTTGGTATTTAAGTGGTAGATATATGCACTAGCACTCTGGTTTAGGGTGGTGAAATTGATTCACCACCTGCTGAGCTGCGATCTGCAAGATTGTAAAGGAAACGGGGAACTAAGGAAACAGGGAACTACAGAACAGATCGCAATCTGTTAAAAAACTTTTGAACTGATGCAGAGCAAGGCTGCACGAGAGAACTCGATTAAATTACCAAACAAAATTCGGATTTAGGGCTTGACAAGTAAAAATATTGCGCTAAGTTGATAACTAATATAAGCATTACTGCCTTGCTTCAATTATCTATCTAAGCCAAAGGGTTCTCCAATAGACGTTTTTGCGACTACTGGTATTACGGTATCGCATCGATCGCGTCATCGGCAGTGAAAAATATTTGTTTGCGATCGCGCCGAAAAAGCGTAGGCGAATCCATCGCCTGCATTTCGGTGGATGACCAGTTTTTTTTACAGTATTCACACCAGCTTTCGTCAAAAAGCATTTTTTGGCAATTAAATTAATCGCTCGGGAGTAAAGAATGACTGCTTGCTTCGATTATTCCACTGAAACTGAGTCTCATCAGTCGAACTTAGTAGATTTACTGAAGCTGAGAGCAAAAATTCAGCCTGACAAAACTGCTTATATCTTTTTACAAGATGGGGAAACAGCCAGTAGTAAGTTAACTTATCTAGAATTAGATTGTCAGGCACGAGCGATCGCTGCTAGACTTCAAAGCCTATATGCCACTGGCACTCGTGCGCTACTACTTTACCAGCCAGGACTGGAATTTATTGCTGCCTTTTTCGGGTGTTTGTATGCAGGAGTTGTTGCTGTTCCCGCTTATCCACCTCGACGCAATCAAAATATGTCTAGGTTACAAGCGATCGTGGCAGATGCCAAAGCAATGGTAGCACTCACCACTACTGCTTTATTAGACGAAACAGAAAGTCGTTTTGCTCAGAATGCAGACTGTAACCAATTGCATTGGATTGCAACAGATGGAATTGCTAGCACCTGGGTAGAAGCATGGCAGGAATCTCAAACGAGCGGCGATACTCTAGCTTTTCTCCAGTACACGTCAGGATCTACAGGGACACCAAAGGGTGTCATGGTCAGCCACGATAACTTAATGCATAATTCAGCCGCGATCCAGAAGTGTTTCGCCGATACGCCTCAAAGCCAAGGTGTGAGCTGGCTACCACCCTACCATGACATGGGCTTAATTGGCGGAATATTACAACCAATGTGTATCGGCGTACCGATGATTTTGATGTCACCAGTAGAGTTTATCCAAAAACCCTATCGCTGGTTGCAGGCTATTTCCCACTTCAAGGCAACTACGAGCGGCGGACCAAATTTTGCTTATGACTTGTGTATTCGTAAGATTACGCCTAAACAACGAGCGACCCTCGATTTAAGTAGCTGGGAGGTAGCCTTTACTGGCGCTGAACCGATCCGTCCGCAAACACTGGAAGAATTTGCGCGTACTTTTGCCGATTGTGGTTTCCGCAAGGAGGCATTTCTTCCTTGCTACGGCATGGCTGAAACGACATTAATTGTTTCTGGCGCAGTGAAAATGCAAGCTCCGACCATACGCTCTATCGATCCAGTAGCACTAGAGCAAAACCGAGTTATGACAATTAATAGCGATCGCCACGAGAGCCGAACAGTTATTAGCTGCGGTCGGTGTATAGACCAAAAAGTTCTGATTGTTGACCCTGAATCTTTAACTCAGTGTGGAGCTAACAAAGTAGGAGAAATTTGGGTATCCGGTGCGAGTGTAGCCCAAGGTTATTGGAATCGACGGGAGGAAACAAACCAAACATTCCACGCCTATCTAGCAGATACAGGAGAGGGACCATTCCTCAGAACGGGAGACTTGGGTTTTTTGGATGATGGCGAGATATTTATTACGGGACGGATTAAAGATGTCATTATCATTAGGGGGCAAAACCATTATCCCCAAGATATTGAATTGACCATAGAGAAGAGCCATCCAGCACTGAGAAAGAATTGTGGGGCGGCGTTTGCAGTGGAAGTCAAAAACACAGAACAACTGGCGATCGTTCAGGAAGTTGAGCGGAATTACTTGCGGAAGTTGAATGTTAAAGAAGTGGTAGATAGTATCAAGCAAGCTGTAGCAGCAGAACACGGTTTACAGGTTTATGCCACGGTACTCGTTAAGACTGGCAGTATCCCTAAGACTTCGAGTGGTAAAATTCAACGCCATGCCTGTCGGTCTGGGTTTTTGTCTGGAAGTTTAAACGTTGTCGGAGATTGGAGCGAGAACCCTCAGAGTAAAGCCGAGTTTTTAAATTTGCAAGCAGAGGTTGAGTCTATTTTTCAGAAACTATCCACTGTCAAACAGCAAAAGAGCGCCGTTGGTAACGACGCAGAATAGAAACAATAGACTTCTAGTAAACATAGATTTTTGTCTAGGAAGGACATGGAAATTCAAAGCGATCGCGAGACAATGCCTGCGGTTTTTGATAGTACCAAAGGAGATATTGAAGCAGCTCCATCAAAGCAGCCACCAACAGCAGTAGAAATTCAAGCATGGATAGTCACTTATCTAGCCGAATTGCTAGAAATTGACTCAGATGAAATTAATACCACAATTGCCTTCGATCGCTACGGACTCGATTCCTCAGTCGCAGTGGGTTTAACTGGCGATTTAGAGAATTGGATGGAGAGACAACTCGATCCAACCCTATTGTACGACTACCCCACAATTGAGAGCTTAGCTCAACATTTAGCTGACTAAGCAAGTCAAAAATTACAAGTTAAAAGTCAAAAACTAGGACTCAGGAGCCAGAAGTCGGAATTAACTAGTCACTGGTGACTGATAACTACTCACTACTCACTACTCACTACTCACCCTCTCAAGAAAATCATGGTAGATTCTATCCAAAAAACAACACTAGAAAACCAATCTTCAACTCGCGCTGAAGAAAAAGTCAAAAAGCACATCAAATTGGCAGAAATTAACTATCGGCGCAATACTGAATCCGACTATACCGAGAAAATTGAAGAACTAGACAAGAATTTTAACTACGCTGATAATAAAGATTATTATTGGAGTGAACCCGAACTTTCACTGCTTTACGGTACTCCGATCTACGAGCAAGCTTCAGACTCGCAAAGAAAAGCTCTCAATCACCTTTATTGGGCGACGCAATACAACCAAACTGCTGCTACTGAAGCTAATGCAGTACTCTATAATCAAGTGACAGCAGGCGTTTTTGAAGCTGTTGGCGGTTATGATGCGCTCTGCCATGAGCTAGATCTCGAAACAGATCAAGAACGGCATCACATTCATGCTTTTCACGCGATCGGCTACAAAACGAAAAAAGCTTTGCTAGGTCAATCGGGACTTAACGCTTCTATTCAGAGTAAGACTTACAAAAAAAGTGGTTTAGCTAGAGAATTATCTCCTGGACAGCGGCAGTTATTCACTTTTAACTGGCAAAGTTCGCCATTAACGGCATTCCAAGAATCTGCCTTTCGCTTCATGACCAACAAAGTTTTTCTCAAGAACCACGCGCACTTATATTCGCAATATTTACAGCAGATAGAGCAAAGAGGCGAACCAATTCCAGCTCAAACTACTGGCTTGTTGGGATTAGTAGCACCTAAACCAATGTTGAAGTTCTTTACCCTCAACTGTGGAACTTCGCCTTTTTTAGCATGTTTGTTTTACGTCACGCGCTTTATGGCAAATATGCTAATTAAGAATTACGAATACCGTTATTCTCTGTATTACAGGGAGTTAGAAAAAAAAGGTGAGTTTATCCCAACTCCACTAGCTGTTTCTCATTATCATCTTTTGGATGAAGCCTTCCATACTACAACTTCTCAACTGATCGCTCAAGACTTATACAAAGACTTTCCGCAACCAACAGCATACGAGAAATTTTTAGCCAATTTAACTATTTACAGGGCGCAAACTGTTGCTCTTTCCGGTCTTTCAGGTGGGCTACCTGCTATATTCCGCAATGATGATACTTTCATTCTTTCGTATTACAGACTGCTTCAATCTCCTGTCTTTAATATGTCTGCTCCAGAGGCGCTTGAGTGGCTGAAAAAGTGTATGTGTCAAGAACACGAAGGTTTTCATGTCACTCTCAAATACCACGATCGCCTGCTGACAGATCTGCGGCGGCTTTTCGAGCCAATTGATTATCTGCGAGCTGTTAACCGCGAAATGTATTTAATGGCACAAGGAGGTTCGATTGCAAAAGCACTTCAAAGTAATATCAAAGCCTTTAAGCAGTTCTCTAAATCTGTTGCTTGAAGCAAAAAATGAGTTACCCATTTGAACTCTAAGATCTCGATTTTCCCCAACCCTCCTTAAAAAAGGGGGAAACAAATGCCCTCTTAATATCGCTTTGCGATCGCAATGACTCGCTACTTACTCCAATAGAGGTTTTGCAGTGGAACCCATAGCAATCATCGGCATCGGTTGTCGTTTTCCCCAAGCCAATGATCCTGAGTCTTTTTGGCAGCTCTTGCGTAACGGTGTGGATGCTATTACCCAAGTACCAATCGAACGATGGGACATTAACGCATTTTACGATCCAAAGCCAGGTACGCCAGGAAAGATGAATACCCGTTGGGGTGGCTTTTTGGAGCAGGTGGATTGCTTCGACCCTAGCTTTTTCGGAATTTCTCCTCGCGAAGTGGAGCGAATGGACCCCCAGCAGCGGTTAGTTTTAGAGGTAGCCTGGGAAGCTTTGGAAAACGCTGGAATTGCACCTGAAAAACTATCTGGAAGCCAGACAGGAGTATTTATTGGCATCGGTAACTACGACTATTGTAGGTTGTTAGCTAACGAAGATTTCAGTCAAATTAGCGCCTACGATGGTACTGGCAATACCTTATCCATTACCGCAAATCGTCTATCTTACATTTTGAATTTGCGCGGACCGAGTGTGGTGATAGAAACTGCTTGCTCTTCGTCTCTGGTGGCATTGCATTACGCCTGCCAAAGTTTACAAACTGGGGAATCCAATCTCTGCTTGGTTGGGGGAGCCAGCTTAATGCTTTCTCCAGAAGCAACGATCAATTACTCACAAGCACGGATGATGGCGAGTGATGGTCGCTGCAAGACTTTTGATGCTAGTGCTGACGGATACGTGCGAGGAGAAGGCTGTGGCGTAGTCATTCTCAAGCGTCTCGCAGATGCCCTCAGAGATGAAGATAATATTTTGGCAGCGATTAAAGGGTCGGCGGTCAACCAAGATGGTCAGAGTAACGGGCTCACAGCACCTAATGGACCTTCCCAGCAGGCAGTGATTCGCCAAGCTTTAGAAAATGCCGGAGTGGAACCAGCACAAATTAGCTATGTTGAAGCTCATGGCACTGGTACATCTTTAGGAGATCCGATTGAATTTAAATCGCTAAAAGCCGTACTCATGCAAGGGCGATTGCCCCTCCAACCTTGTTGGCTGGGTTCAGTCAAGACCAATATCGGTCATTTAGAAGCTGCTGCTGGAATGGCTAGCTTAATTAAAGTCGTACTCTCGCTGCAACATGAAGCGATTCCAGCTCACCTGCACCTAAAACAGCTCAATCCATACATTTCTGTGGAAGGAACAACGTTTTCCATCCCTACCAAATATCAACCTTGGTTTCCTGGTACAAAAAGTCGCTTGGCTGGAATTAGCGCCTTTGGTTTTGGTGGGACTAACTGTCACGTTATTATAGAAGAAGCACCTGCCAATTTTAGATTGCCGATTTTAGATTCTAGATTGGTAGATGGTGCTGAAAATCCAAAATCCAAAATCCAAAATCCAAAATCTGTAGAGCGATCGCAGCATCTTCTCACTCTTTCTGCAAAATGCGATCGCGCTTTGAGAGACATGGCACAACGTTATGTAGATTTCTTAGCAACTCATCCTGAGATATCCTTAGCAGATGTTTGTTTTACTGCTAACACGGGGCGATCGCATTTTGACCGCCGCCTTGCTGCTGTTGCTGAATCTACCGTACAGTTAAGCGAGCAACTACAAGCTTTCGCTAGTGGTCAGGAAATTGCCGGACTGGTCAGCGGTCAAGTCAACAATAAAAAGCGCCCAAAAATTGCTTTCTTATTCACTGGTCAAGGCTCTCAATACATTGGCATGGGTCGCCAACTTTATCAAACTCAACCCTTGTTTCGGCAAACCCTCGATCGCTGCGATGAAATTCTGCGTCCTTATTTAGATCGTTCTTTATTAGAAATTTTGTATCCAGAGAGAGCAATTCACAATTCACAATTCACAATTCACAATTCAACTCCACTCCCCACTCCCCACTCCCCACTCCCCACTCCCCACTCCCCACTCCCCACTCCCCACTTAACGAAACTGCCTACACCCAACCCGCATTATTTGCCCTAGAATATGCGCTTTACCAGCTGTGGAAATCTTGGGGCATAACTCCAGATGTGGTTATGGGTCATAGCGTAGGGGAATATGTCGCTGCTTGTGTTGCTGGAGTTTTTAGCTTAGAAGATGCTTTGAAATTGGTTGCCGAACGCGCTCGTTTGATGCAGTCGCTACCGGAAGAAGATGGCGAGATGGTAGCAGTGTTTGCAGATGAGAGCAAAGTGCAAGCAGCGATTCAACCCTACGTCCTAGAAGTGGCGATCGCCGCAATTAACCAGCCGCAGAGTATTGTAATTTCCGGTCAGCGCGATCGGATTAGGGCAATTGTCACCAATCTACAAGCTCAAGGGATTGAAACTAAAAAGTTAAACGTCTCCCATGCTTTTCATTCGCCCTTGATGGAACCAGTACTGATGGCTTTTGAGCAAGTTGCTGCAAATGTAACTTACTTAGCCCCCTGCATAAAGTTAGTTTCCAACGTGACTGGAAAACTGGCAACAGATGAGATCGCGACATCTGAGTACTGGTGTCGTCATCTACGACAGCCAGTTAAATTTGCTGTAGGTATGGAAACGCTTCATCAGTTAGGTTACGAAGTATTTGTGGAAATTGGCGCGAAACCAATTCTGTTGGGAATGGGTCGCTACTGCTTGCCAAAAAACGCGGGAGTTTGGTTGCCAAGTTTGTCTCCAAAACGAGAGGATTGGCAACAACTTCTCCAGAGTTTAGCTGCGTTATACGTGCGTGGAGTATCAGTAGATTGGTCTGGTTTCGACTGCGATTATTTTCGCGATCGTTTACAACTACCAACTTATCCGTTTCAGCGCCAGCGTTATTGGGCGAATATTACTAAAAATAGGCACTCCACAATAGAAACATCAACACGAGCATCTCAACAACAGGTTCAAACTCCAATGGTTGACCTTTTAAACCAAGGAGATACTCAACAACTCACCCAGCTATTAGCAACTACAGGCAAGCTTTCAGAAAGTGAGGTGCAATTATTACCCAAACTGTTGAAAATTCTAGTCGATCGCAACCAGCAGAATGCGGCATCTATATCTACACAGGATTGGTTCTATGAAATTCAGTGGCAATCCCAACCGCGACAGCTAACGACTGGGTTAGAAAATGGCTGCCATAAAGCTTGTGGTTGGCTAATTTTTGCCGATTTGGGAGGTGTAGGAGAAGCTTTAGCCCAACTTTTACGCGATCGCGGTCACAGTTGCATTTTGGTCTATCCAGGGAATGTCTATCAACTCAGAGAAACTGGAACTTGGAGCATCAACCCTTCTAGCCCAGCAGACTTTGAGCGTTTATTCCCAGAGGCTTTAGAAACTCTCAATCTACCTTTGCAGAAAATCGTCCATCTGTGGAGCATAGAATTAGGATTAGTAGAGCAGTTGACAATTCCCAATCTAGAACAATCTCAAATTCTAGGTGTTGGTAGCGTGTTGCATTTGCTGCAAGCTCTAATCAAACAAGAAAGTAGCCAGAAAAATCCAAAATCCAAAATCACGCCACATGCTTCAACGGGGGGAACCCCCGCAACGCAGTGGCTCCAAAATCTAAAATCTAAAATTGAATCACCCCAGCTATGGCTGGCGACAAGAGGTGCAGTGCCAGTTGGCACCTCACTACCAGCAGTGGCTCAATCTCCCCTATGGGGAATGGGCAAAGCGATCGCTCTGGAACATCCTGAATTATGGGGAGGAATGGTAGATTTAGCTCCTCAAACTTTGTCAGATGAAGTAGAGCGGCTGATAGCAGAAATCCAAGATTCACAAGGGGAAGATCATCTAGCGTTTCGCATTGGTAGCCGTTATGTTGCCCGCCTAGCGCAAAAGCAACTGCCCCAATCTCAGAAAATTACATTTCGGTCGAATAGCACTTACCTCATTACTGGGGGCTTAGGGGCTTTGGGACTAGAGGTAGCTGAGTGGATGGTACAACAGGGAGTCCGGTCTTTAGTCCTGACTGGACGCAGAAAGCCTTCTAGCCAAGCACGGGAAGCAATTAGCCGTATGGAGCAAGCAGGAGCCAGTGTTCTAGTTGCTCAGGCAGATGTATCTAAAGTGTGGGATGTAGCTAAGGTGCTGGAAGAAGTTGAGACAGCAATGCCACCTTTACGAGGAGTAATTCATGCTGCGGGTGTACTTGAGGATGGAATACTGCTACAACAAAACTGGGCGCAGTTCGCACGGGTCATGGCTCCAAAACTAAAAGGAGCTTGGAATTTACATGTATTAACTCAGAAGTTAGCGTTAGATTTCTTCGTCACCTTTTCTTCCGTTGCTTCATTGCTGGGTTCGCCCAGTCAAGGAAATTATGCTGCTGCCAATGCCTTCACAGATGCTTTAGCTCATTACCGTCAAGCATTAGGATTACCTGGGTTGAGTATTAACTGGGGTCCCTGGAGCGATGTAGGAATGGCAGCCAAATTGAGCGATCGCCAACAAGCTCGGATAACTGCCCAAGGAATGAGTACTATTGCTCCAGCCCAAGGATTACAGGCACTAGAGCAAGTCCTAGGACAACCAAATCTGGCACAAGTGGGTGTTTTACCGTTCAATTGGTCGGTTTTTCGGCAGCAGCTACAAGACCAACAACTTCCATTGCTGGCTCAATTGATTTGCTCTAGCCCAGAAGCAGTACAGACGACACCACAACATGAGCTTTTACAGCAATTGCAAGTAGCTAGCAAAAGCGATCGCCAACAGCTTTTAATGACTTACCTTCAAGATAAAGTTACCAAGCTGCTAGGACTTTCTACTACTGAGCTAGACATTCAACAATCTCTTCACGAATTAGGACTCGACTCTTTAATGGCTGTTGAGTTGACTGGATTGGTTCGGACTGAATTACAGGTAGAATTGCCAATTAGGGCTTTTGTAGAAGATCCTAGTATTGCCAACATTACCGATTTGTTACTCGCTCGGTTGACACCAGGTAATTCTACAGTAGATATTGTGTCGGATTTAGATCTAAACGCCGAAGCTATTCTCGACCCAGCAATTTGCCTTGGTACTGCACGTCATGAATGGGTGAATGAACCAACTGCCATTCTGTTAACTGGTGCAACTGGCTTTTTGGGAGCTTTTTTACTCCAAGAACTCCTCGAACAGACAAAGGCAAATATTTACTGCTTAGTACGTTCTGCCAATCTTGAGTCTGCGAAGATGAGGCTGCAACAAAATCTAGAATCTTATGACTTATGGAACGAGCATTTGAGTTCTAGAATTATTCCAGTTTTAGGCGATTTATCGCAGCCCCAATTAGGCGTTTCCGACGAACAGTTTCAAAAGTTGGCAAGCGAAATCGATCGCATCTATCATAATGGAGCTTTACTGAGTTACGTTTATCCTTACTCCAGATTCAAAGCAATTAATGTTTTAGGGACTCAAGAAATCTTAAGATTGGCATGTCTAGACAAAATCAAGCCAGTTCACCATATATCTAGCGTTGCAGTTTTTGAATCATCTACATTGTATGGCAAGCAGGTAGCAGAATCAGATCGAAATATTCCTAGCGAGGGAATTTATCTAGGTTATTCCCAAAGTAAGTGGGTGTCAGAAAAACTAGTAGCGATCGCAGGCGATCGAGGACTTCCAGTTTGTATCTACAGACCACCATTAATTTCCGGTCATAGTCAAACAGGTATTTGGAATACAGATGGCTTCCTTTGTCGGATGATTCAAGGTTGCATTCAAATGGGAAGTATGCCAGAGCTGGACTTAACATTAGACTTGTCTCCCGTTGACTATAATAGCCGCGCTATTGTCTATTTATCTAGTCAACAAGAGTCACTAGGAAAAGCTTTTCACCTGCAAAATCCTCATCTACTGCACTGGAGCGAACTCATTAATTTTATCCGTTTTTCTGGTTATAGAATCGATTCGCTTTCTTATGAAGAATGGAAAGCGCAATTAAGCGATCGCCGCACAAATCCTCTCTATCCTCTTTTACCTTTCTTTCATCACAAATGGTCTAAAGAGCAATTAACTTACATCGAGCTAAATCAACAAGGAAGAAGACCCGCGATCGGTTGTCAACAAACACTTAACGCACTAGCGGATACTTCCATTACCTGTCCTCCGCTAGACTCAAACTTACTAAAAATCTACTTCTCGTACTTAATTCGCAGTGGGTTTTTAGATGCACCAAAGGTTATGGTTGGTAATTGATAATTGGTAATTGGTAATTGGTAATTGGTATTTGGTAATTTGTCATTACTCCCTACACTTCCCACACTCCCCACTCCCCACTCCCCACTCCCCACTCCCCACTACTCACTACTCACTACTCACTCTCTAAGGATGGAAGTTAATGAAGTGCGATCGCGTCTGTACTTTGGTTTTTCTGGTAACGGCTTTTCCTCCAGAAGTGAGCGGCTCTGCTTATTTTAATTGGGAGCGCGTTCAGTGGTTTGCGAAACAAGAAATGTATCGCGTAGTTGTATTTGCACCCGATTGGCAAGAGCGATCGCGATCGCTAACTACACTATCAGATTTAGATAATAAATTAATTATCGAACGCTATCCTTCAAAGCCTTGGATTCCTTATCGCTTAACTCATGTTCCCAAATTTTTTGCAGCAAATCAAATTAACAAGAAATTAGCTTACTATCAGCCCGATATAATTGTTATGACAGATGTAGAACGCTTTTTCTTACTCAGTACGTGGCAATTACCAGGTAAGGAATATGCTAAAAAGAATCAGATTCCATACATGGCTGAATACCATACTGATGTATATAATTTTTCAGCCGCTTATCCAGGTTGGCAGTGGTTGCGAAATATTATTCATAATTTCCATTTAACGAGTTATTTATATCATCAACTCGATGTCACGCTCTGTCCCAGCAATGCTACTGCTCTCAGTTGTCAAGAGGTCGGGATTCATAATTATGACACTGTCCCATTTTTTGGTACAGATATTTCTAGTTTCCATCCTAGCCGTCGCCAACGCCAATGTTTAGAGCCGTGGCTGAGCGATCGCGAGTTAAATAACCAAGTTATTATCTTCTTAGGTCGTCTTGGTTTTGAAAAGCGAGTAGACTTGCTTATAGAGGCATTTGCGTTGTTAAAGCGCAGGCAACCTCATTGTTCTTTGCTCGTGGTTGGAGATGGACCAGATGAAGTGGTTAATTCCTTAAAACATCTGTCTCAACAAGTCCCTAATATCCATTTTACAGGTTTTTTAGTTGGTGAAAGAAAAGCAAATTTGTTAGCTTCTTGTGATGTATTTTGTAGCCCTTCCCCTTACGAAACATTTGGACTAACGGTAGTAGAAGCAATGGCTTCAGGGGTTCCAGTTGTGACTGTTAATAGTGGTGGCGTATCTGATTACTTAATCGACGGAGTAAATGGTTTTCTCGCCTCACCCAATGATGTTGAAGGATTAGCAAATTGTCTAGAAAAAGTTTTATTAAATAAAAATATAGAAGATATTCGTCAGCGTGCATTGCAAGATGCAAAACAGTTTTCTGTTGAAAAGGGCTGCCAAAGACTAAGCGATTACTATCAGGATTTGTTGAATTAATTAGAAAATAAAATTCGCACTCTCATGGATACTTCAGATTTTACACTTAACGCCTACGGACCAGGCAGTGATATTGCCGCAGGATTTCAACACAATCAAACTATTTTGGGTCGCGAAGGAAACGATACCTTAATTGGTCTTGACCCAACTGCTAATAATCCTAGTTATCGGCAAATTGATATTTTAGTTGGCGACTTACCACTACTACCGTCACCAAGTTTGCGGCGATGGAGCAACAAATTCAATCTTGGTGATTGGAAACAGCCTTATTATGCCAACAATGGTTTGTTCGACTATGCCATACTGACAGATTTTAATCCTGAAAATGATGTTATTCAGCTGCATGGCTCTCCAGAAAATTACCAACTTGTAGAATCTGCCGCTGGAACTGAGATCTTGTGGCAGCAGGGAGATACTACTGACCGCATCGGATTTCTACCTGCCGCTGCTAATTTAAGTTTGAGAGGCAAATATTTTCAGTTCGAGGGCAACACTCCACCAACACCAGTACAATCCGAGATTAAGCAATTCGGTACTGCGGGTACGGATGGCGGTATAGCTATAGCTACAGATCCGAATGGCAATGTTTATGTAGCGGGAGGAACGACTGATTCTTTAGAAGGTGTCAGTGCTGGCTCTCGCGACCCCTGGCTGACTAAGTACGACAGTAGTGGCAATCAATTGTGGATTCAGCAGTTTGGTAGTTCTAGTTTTGACACAGCCTATGGGGTTGCCGTTGACAAACAAGGTAATTCCTATGTAGTGGGATATACCGAAGGCGATTTGGCAGGACCCAAGCAAGCGCAATCTTCTGATGTTTGGCTAGCCAAGTATGACACCAATGGCAATCAGGTGTGGATTCAACAGTTTGGCACTAATCTAATTAATCTCTCCTTTGATATCGATATTGATGACAACGGCAATATCTACCTTTCGGGATTAAATGTTACGCCAGACGCAAATTCCCCAATCGGAAATACGGATGATTTCTGGGTAGCAAAATACGACACCAATGGCAATCGCCAGTGGTTGACTGAATCTGGAGCTGCTGGTTTTTTTGATGAATCTTACGGCGTTGCCGTGAGTGGTGATGGCAGCGTTTACTCTACGGGATGGACTGGGGGCGATTTAGGAGGAGATAATGCAGGACTTTACGATATTTGGATTTCCAAGCACGACAACCTCGGTAATCCACTGTGGAATAGACAGATTGGCACTCCAGATTTGGAATGGTCTTGGGGTGTTGACACTGACAGTCAAGGCAGTGTTTACGCTACTGGATGGACTTTAGGGGATCTGGGAGGCAAGAATGCAGGGTCTTACGATCCTTGGTTGATCAAGTATGACAGCAATGGCAATCAGTTGTGGACTCAACAGTTTGGTACGGTTGGTGACGATCAAGCCTTTCGGATTCATATTGACTCTCAAGACAATGTCTTCCTTGCAGGTTATACAGATAACAACTTAGAAGGAACTAATGCGGGGTCTTTTGATGCTTGGGTAGCCAAGTATGACATTAATGGCAACCAAGTGTGGATTCAACAGTTTGGCACTCCCAAACTCGACCAAGCACAAAATATTACCAGTGACAATTTTGGTAGCCTGTACGTAACAGGAGGAACTGAGGGGTCTTTTGGAAGTGCTAATGCTGGTTCTTTTGATACCTGGATAGCTAAACTCGATGCTACATCAGGGGCTTTACAAGCTTTTACTGGTAATTCTGGATCTGTACTATAGCAATGTCCGCTTAATTGATTGTAAATGCCATTAGGGCGGGTTTATTGAGTTCTTCTTATGTGTATAGAGATCTTTAGTAAAACCTACCCCTACAATAATATGGTTATTTGAACGGACACGATATCACTACTCACTTGCCAATGACAAATGACAGTTCAACTAACTTCTTGTAATTGGCTCACCTGTCCTCAGCCAAAGCCAAAAGCTCAGCTGCGCCTATTCTGCTTTCCCTGTGCGGGGGCTACAGCTCCAGCATATAGAATATGGGCAAATAAGTTACCACCAGAAGTAGAAATCTACTTAGTTCAACTTCCAGGGCGAGGTAGCCGACTGAACGAACAGCCTTTTACTAAGCTCTCAGATCTCGTTCAAACACTCGTGCCAATTCTCCAACCACATTTAAATATACCATTTGCCTTTTTTGGTCATAGCCTAGGTGCATTACTCAGTTTTGAAATCGCTCGTCAACTTCGCCGCCAAAATTTTTCGATTCCAGTTCACCTGTTTGTATGTTGTTCTCCCGCTCCCCAAAAACCAAATCTGGACTCGCCAATTCATGCATTACCTACAACTGCATTCTTAACTCAATTGCGCGATCGCTACAATGGTATACCTTTATCAATTTCGCGCGATCGCGAGCTAATGCAGCTTTTTTTACCTAGTCTGCGAGCAGATCTGGAAATGCTGGAAACATACTTTTACACGCCTGAAAAGCCTCTCGATTGTTCAATTTCTGCATTCGGTGGCTGGCAAGATCTTGCAATAGGCAGTTGCGATTTGGCAGAATGGCGCGACCAAACTTGTAATTCTTTCTCACTACAAATGTTTCCTGGCGATCATTTCTTTCTGCACAATAATACATCTCTCTTTTTACAAGTACTATCTCAGCAACTATCTCAAGCGATCGGTAATTGGTAATTGGTAATTGATAATTGGTAATTGGTAATTGGTAATTGGTAATTGGTAATTGCCCACCTGTCCACCTGCCCACCTGCTTTCCTCCCCTACTCCCCACTCCCCACTCCCCACTCCCTTATGAACAACGAGCAAGTTCAAGTCAGCATTGGGCTACCTGTATACAATGGCGAGAAATTTATTGCACAAGCCATAGATTCACTGTTGGCTCAAACGTTTCAAGATTTCGAGTTAATTATTTCAGACAACGGATCGGTAGACAAAACTGAAGAAATTTGTCGTGCATATGCTGCTAAAGATCGACGCATTCGCTATTACCGCAACCAACGGAATCTCGGTCTTGCTTGGAACTACAACCGCGTTTTTGAATTGTCTTCGGGTGAGTACTTTAAGTGGGTAGCCCATGACGATCTACACTCGCCGGATTTTCTCTTAAAATGCATTGAAGTACTCGATCGCGAACCTAGTATAGTTTTGTGTCACTCTCAAGTAAAATTCATTGACGAACAGGGCAAATTCTTAGGAAATTATGAGATCGAACTGAATACTAATTCACCAAAACCACAGGAGCGTTTTCACGCGCTGCTAGGGAAACACCTATGCTGTCAATTTTATGGGTTAATTCGCGCCAGTGCCTTGAAAATGACATCGCTGATGGGAAATTACGCTCATGCAGACGGAGTTTTATTGTTAAAACTAGCTCTAATTGGTCGTTTTTACGAAATTCCTGAATATCTATTCTTTTTTAGAAAACATTCACAGCAATCAATGAGCTTGTTTTTTCCAAGTTACCTTTCCTTTGCTAGCCAACAGTCACAACCATTGAGCAATCTATTACCAAATTATTATCAGTATACTGCGTGGCTCGATCCAGGCAAAAAAGAGCAAATTTTTTTTCCACACTGGAGGATTTTTTGGGAATATTGTCTATCTGTCTGGCTAGCTCCAGTGGGTTGGTACGAGCGTTTATGCTGTTATTTAAGTATGTTCAGACAGTTAAAAGGAACGGAACACTTGCTGCTAAAAGACCTAATTATAGCCGCTAAAACAAGCTGGAAACGATTATGAGGACTGAGGCATTAAATCAATTACGATATTTAAACTAGTAAAATAGTCGCGTAGTACTTTAGCTTTTTTACCAGTAAAGTCTATCCATTCATAATGATATGGATTTGGCAAAGCTGCTTCTTCAAGTTCCACTAGAGGAAATTTAGGAGTAGCCATTAGAATAGAAATGCTGTTGTCTCCAGAATATGCTTTGGTTTCAAGTTTAATAGCGGCAATATAGTCGGTGTTGATGATGATATTATCAACCTTGATGAATGCCATAGCAAGTTAAAACCTCTTGCTTAAAGAGAGGAGTCGAGCGGCTATTGACTGCTTACAAGTAAACTATCATACTTTGAATAAGTTGAATAATACCGATCGCTTAACTTCTACCATAAGTCATAGTCAACGTTAAGCCAGCTAGCGATCGCTTATACAAACCGATCGACAAAAGAAATTTCTCCAAGTTTTTAAAGCTTTGATGAAGGTTAGATCTTATTAGATTTTTGTAGCAGATTCGGCTGTTTAGTAGCAATAAATAAACTAGCACTAGCACCAAGTAGCGAAGAAAGTATGCAATCCTTAACTTTTTATAGAATGCAGGGCAAAATTGCTCGTTCGTCTAGGAATGCTAAGGATTTTTTAACGGCTGCTTGCCAGTCCATTGCTGCCAACGCGCGATCGCTCGACTAATGAGTTGAGGATTTTCATCGCCAGTAAAGCAGATCCGCCCCATTCTTTCACAAGCTATAAGGACTTCTCCATGTGCGATAAAAGGCGCAATCACAAAATTTCCCCGCTCTGTATACATATGCATGAGATAGGCTACGACCCCTTCTAATCCCTCAATTCCATTTGGCTTTTGGGGCGCGGGAATTAAATCGTCAGAAAAAATTGCGACATATAGCTCGCCAATTAATAATTCAAATCGAAAAGGCATTTGGTGTTGACGACATAATTCATGAATATATCCTTGCGAACGCAATACAGCCACAACACGCGCTTCGTTCACTAAGTAGTCATAATTCCAATCAGAGGTAGGAATGGCGATCGCGAGAGCAGCGTTGGATGGTAAGAGATTGATAAATTCATCTCTAGCAGTATTTCCACAATAAACCAAGTGTCGCCCTAAGCTCCATTCGTCACCAGCTTCAGGACTAATTTCGCGTGTAGTCGCACTAAACTTGGTTTCTTTTTGCTTGCGAACCAATTTAGCTTCTTTCTGAGCCGTCACGCTCCGCAGAGCCACTAGTTGCAGTTCCTTTTGTTTCTCCTTAGCTTGGGCTGCTAGTTGAGCGTGTTTCTGGGCTTCCTCTAGCTGGCTTTTAGCTTCGGCTTCTCGTGCTGCTTTTTCGGCAAGTTCTGCCATTTCGCGCTCTTTACTGCCAGCCCTGGCTATTTTGAGTAGAGCTGTGGGACTTTTGGCAATTGGAGTGCGCTCGATTAATTTTTTGACTTCTGGCAGAATGCTTTTAGCAATTTGCTTACCCTGCTGCAAAGTGCGTTCGTTGTAGCCTAACTCTTTTGCTAGCTCTGAAGTTGTTTTTGAAGGAGGTGAAACTAATTCACCTCCTTTGCGACTGTATTGATTCTGACCTCGTTTAGCCCTGATTCCCATCTGCGCTAAAAGGCGATCGCGCTCTTCCCAAAGCTCAGCCCGTTCTAAAGCGTCTAGTTCGCTCCGGATCAGGTTTTCGTCAATTTCTGCCAGACGAGCCTGTTTAATATCGTCGTAGTCGAGAATATTGCATTCTATCTGTTCGTACCCCAGCATTTTACAGGCTGTAAGGCGGTGCAGTCCTGCAATTAAATTGTACTCTCGATCTACAGTAATGGGATTCAATAGTCCATTGGCTTTAATAGACTCCATCAACTCACTAACTTTTTCTCCCTTTACAGGTCGTCTATTCGGTCCGATTCGGACTTGCTTGATGGCTACAACGGGCATATGTATTGTGTATCCAGTTCAAAGAGCGATCGCCTGCGGCAAACAAGAATATGCCGATCGTCGTTTGTCAATTCTAAATTTGATAGCATACATTGTAAACAATTAGATAGCTTTTTCGCAAGTCAGTTGAAAGCAGCTAAATTAGCGATCCCAAATATCTCCCACCAAATACCTACCACTACAGTTTTATATTTTCTAGGGAAGGCAATCTCGCTAAATTTAACTACGAAGTAAGTCGATCCGATGTTGCTTGTTTACATAGCGATTAGCATGAGAATGCGACTTCCGAGTGCTGGATTACTCTGCAAGCGGGCAAAACTATTTTTCGATCCGTAGTGTGGATAAGTGAGTTTAGTAAATTTTACAACTCAGGAATATAGATAACAATTGGCGCGATTTCAATTCTGAAAATAGCTGTATTGGCTTTTTTTTTAGGAATAATTTTGTGGAGGATTTTACGACTTCAAAAGCGAGTATACAAGCACAGCTATCTTTCCAATCGTTCAGTAAAATAATTTTTTCTCATCCAGATAGCCACGAGTGAATCTACCTTAACACTCCGTTGGGATAAATCGAGGTAATACCTTTGCCAGTAGGGATGTATCCCATATAGCAGAACCAACCCAGTATTCCGATTGCGATCTTTTGATATCGTGATTTTTTACCAAAACAGTTTACAAGCACAAAAAATTGGTTATAATGCTGCAAAGACTAAAAATGCATTTACAACTCCATAATCGATTAAATTGCCTCAAACTCTGAACTCTCTGGCTTCATTGAATGTAGATAGGCGATGAGATAGGTTATGTATTTTCTTTCTTTCGAGCGCAATTTGCTCTCGATACACTAGTCGGCTAGCTGAAAAGTTAATCGCTATCTTTACATACATTCTGGTAATGCTTGGTAGGTGTCTGTTTGCCGAGCAGCAAGTAATATTGCGGTCAATATTTATTTGCTAATACTGATTCAAACAACTGCTCTTTGTGGTTGAGCTAATCTGTGTATCTTCTGCATGATGTTTGCGCTATCTGCTATATCGTTACTGAGAAGTAAATGACTATGCGCCGTAAGGAAAGTCAGTACTCTAACAAACTTGTAGATCGTTGGCTGTTAATGTTGGCGATCGCTATGACCTTAGCAAATGGAGTCTTCTCTCTATCGCAAATTTCCAACTTGCAGCCGCTGACTACTAAAAATTCTGTACCCAGCAACCCACAGAAATCGCCTAAGCTTGTTGCCGTAGGTGGACTAGGACGGCTAGAGCCTCAAGGAGAAGTGATTCATTTGTCTGCTCCTACTTCTGTGGAAATGGCTAGAGTGGCAAAACTCTTAGTGGAGGAGGGAGACAAAGTTCGTGTCGGACAGGCGATCGCCATGCTTGACAGTTACGAGAGCCGTCTAGCTGCTCTAAATGAGGCAAAACAACAAGTTCAACTTGCCCAAGCTAATCTAGCAAAGGTAAAAGCTGGGGCGAAAATGGGGGAAGTTGTCGCTCAACAAGCAATGATTTCTCGTTTAGAGGCTGAGTCACGCGGGGAAGTTGCAGCTTTGCGAGCTACGGTCGCTCGTTTGGAAGCAGAATTGAGCAATGTTAAAGTGGAGGATCGACGCTATCGCGGATTATATCGAGCTGGAGCAATTTCAGCTTCTATGTTTGACAGCAAACGTTTACCAGTAAAAACGATGCAACAGCAACTTAAGGAAGCCAAGGCTAATCTCAGTCGAACTAGAGCCAGCTTTCACGAACAGATCGGTCAAGCTAAAGCTACTCTAAATGCACTAACTGAGGTTCGTCCAGTCGATGTGCGGGTAGCTCAAACCGACGTTGACAGCGCGATCGCGGCGCAAAGACGAGCTGAGGCAGAGCTGAATCTAGCTTATGTACGCGCTCCAATTAACAGCCAGGTTTTAAAAATTCATACTCGACCTGGAGAAGTTGTCAGCAGTAATGGGATTGTGGAGTTAGGTCGAACAGATCGAATGTACGCTGTAGCAGAAATTTATGAAACTGATATTAAAAAAGTACGTGTAGGTCAAAGAGCCACTATTACGAGTCCAGCTTTTTCAGGCAAAGTAGAAGGAACGGTCGCCCATATAGGTTTGCGAGTTAGCAAACAAGCAATTTTAGATATTAATCCTGCTGCGGATACAGATCGCAAAGTCGTAGAAGTAAAAATTCAAATCGACGATATTGTAGAGAATCAAAGAATTGCCAGCTTAACTAATTTACAAGTACAGGTAGCGATTCAGATACAGCATCAAGAGTAACTAAATTTAATTGGTAATTGGTAATTGGTAATTGGTAATTAGCTATTTGTATTTTCCTGACTCCTGTACGGGCGGGTTTAACCGCAGAATTATTCGTTCTAGTACAGGTATCCTCAAGAAAAACCACCCTTACAACTCACTACTCACTTCCTGATGATTTTTAGTATACCCTTAGCTTGGCTGCAACTCATTCGCCAAAGAGTTCGTTTTCTAGTAACTTTGGCTGGGATTGCTTTTATTGTTATTTTGCTGTTTATGCAAATAGGTTTTCAGAACGCTCTCTATGCTAGTGCCACATTTTTACATCAGAATCTACGTGGAGATTTATTTATAATTAGTTCTCAATATAAATCTCTTACCTCTAAGCAACCATTCCCGCGATCGCGTTTGTATCAAGTATTAGGTATTCATGGCGTTCAATCAGTTAGCCCTTTATACTTAGAATTTGCTAAGTTTAAAAATCCTGAAACTGGTCGGAACTCTCCGATATATATTTTAGGGTTTGACCCCGCATCACCAGTATTTAATTTACCAGAGGTAGAACAACATCTAGATGTACTAAAATTTCCTAATCGAGTTTTGTTCGATCGCGCTTCTCGACCTGAGTTTGGACCGATCGCTGAAGCATTTGCCAGAGGAGAATCTGTAGAAGTAGAAATATTTCCTTCTAATGCCAGAAACGGTTACTCAGTTGAAGTTGGCGGCTTATTTTCTCTAGGACCTTCCTTTGGAGTTGATGGAAATTTGATTGTCAACTATCTAACTATCTTACAAATATTTCTAGATCGTCAATCTGATGAGATAGATTTAGGATTAATTACGCTTCAACCTGGTACTAATCCTCAAGAAGTTATAGCAGAATTATCAGCTTATTTATCCAATGATGTGAGGGTAATGACCCGCCAAAGTTTTATTGAATTTGAAAAAGAATATTGGACTGCAAGAACGCCAATAGGTTTTGTATTTAGTTCTATGGTAATTATGGGGTTTGTTGTTGGTATTGTTGTTGTCTATCAAATCCTTTACAGTAATATCTCTAACCATCTGGCTGAGTATGCGACATTAAAAGCAATTGGATTCAAAAATAACTATTTATTTAGTGTGGTTTTTCAACAAGCTTTGCTATTAGCAATTCTTGGTTATATTCCAGGCTTTATAATTTCATTTTTATTATACGATTTAGCGAAAGCTGTTACTCACTTACCAGTTATGATGAGCGCCAATAAAGCATTAGTTATATTGATGGCAACAGTTGCTATGTGTTGGATTTCAGGCATTTTTTCCATGAACAAATTGCAATCTACAGATCCAGCAGATATTTTTTAATTGTTTAAGCAAGGCTAAATATTTTAATATGCTAGAACAGAAGCTTGTTTTAAGTTCTAAAAACCTAAATCATTATTTTGGTCATCACCCATTGCAGAAACAAATTTTATTTGACATTAACTTGCAAATAAAAGCGGGGGAAATTGTTATTATGACCGGACCATCGGGTTCGGGAAAAACTACTTTACTAACTTTGATTGGCGGATTGCGTTCCGTTCAAGGGGGTAGTCTGAAAGTTTTAGATTATGAATTATATAATGCCGATCGCGAGCAATTAGTGGAAGTGCGTCGGCACATTGGCTATATTTTTCAGTCTCATAACTTGCTAGGATTCTTAACAGCAAGACAAAATGTACAAATGGCACTGGAATTAGATCGAACAATTTTAGATCGTGAAGCTCGTCTCAAAGCAGAAGCTATGTTACAAACTGTAGAGTTGGGTGATAAAGTGAATGTTTACCCAGATAATCTCTCAGGTGGACAAAAGCAACGAGTCGCGATCGCCCGTGCTTTAGTGAGCCATCCCAAACTAGTTTTAGCTGACGAACCTACTGCTGCTTTAGATAGCAAGTCAGGTCGAGATGTGGTTGAATTAATGCGGCGTTTGACTGAGGAACAAGGCTCTGCAATCTTGATGGTGACTCACGATAATCGAATTTTAGATATAGCCGATCGCATAATTCATATGGAAGATGGGCGACTGCTCGAGCCAAAAGTCAATACTACTCGGTTAGATCGAGGGCGAATAGAATTCGCGGCTACACAAACAAAGTCTGCCTCCGCCGACTGAAGAGTCGATTTAAGTGTTCTTGTTATCATTTACCTTACCTCATCAAGTGCTTTATTTAAGTTCCACGCCGCACTAATGAGCGATAAGTGAGTAAAAGCTTGAGGAAAATTGCCTAAAGCTTTACCACTGGCGCTTGTCTCCTCAGCATATAACCCTAAGTGGTTAGCGTAACTGAGCATTTCTTCAAACATTAAACTCGCTCGTTCGAGTTTAGCCGGATCGGCTCGTCCGGCGCGGGTCAATGCTTCGACTAACCAGAAAGTACAGATATTAAAAGTTCCTTCTCTACCATCTAAACCATCATTAGTACTTTCCAGATTATAGCGATACACCAAGCTATTAGAGACTAGTCCACCTGCTTCTGGTAACTGATTAATCGCATCGAGCATCTGTAGCATTCGCGGATCGTTGGGAGCAAGGAAGAGTACCAAAGGCATAATTAAATTGCTGGCATCGAGCAAGTCACAGCCGTAATACTGGACGAAGGCGCGACGTTCCTCGCTCCATCCCCGATCCATGATTTCCTCGTAAATGCGATCGCGCTCCTGCAACCATTGCTGCCGATTGGCAGGGAAAGAGCGTTTGTCGGCTAAACGAATCCCTCGATCTAATGCTACCCAACACATCAGTTTGGAATAAACAAATTGCTTGCATCCGCCGCGCGATTCCCAAATTCCTTCGTCTTCGCGCTGCCAATTATCGCAAACCCAGTCGAGCAGTTGTCGCAGGTAAGTCCATAAGTCGTAAGAAATAGACGCACCATACTTGTTATAAAGATAGACGGCATCCATCAATTCGCCATAGATGTCGAGCTGAAGCTGATTGTAGGCGGCGTTGCCAATCCGCACCGGACGCGAACTTTCGTAGCCACTCAAGTGTTCTAGAATTTTTTCATCTAAGTTGTGCTTGCCGTCAATACTATAGACAACCTGTAACGGACTATCTGGTTTAAACTCGTGGCAGCGGCATTCTAACCAATTGACAAACTGAGCTGCTTCTTGGGTAAAACCAATTCGTAACAGTCCGTACACTGTAAAGGCTGCATCTCGAATCCAGGTATAGCGATAGTCCCAGTTTCGCTCGCCGCCAATTTCTTCAGGTAGGCTGCAAGTTGGCGCAGCGACAATTGCACCAGTCGGTTCGTAGGTCAGGAGCTTCAGCACCAATGCCGAGCGTTCCACTATCTCCCGCCAACGTCCCTTGTAGTTGCATTTCGACAGCCAACGCCGCCAATAGTCAACCGTGCGCTTGAAAAGGTCTTGCGCCTCGTTACAGTTAAGCGGTAAGCCACAACCAGAGATAGAATCTATTTGCCGCAGCACAAAAACAGCTTCTTCTCCAGCCTTAAGGGTAAATTTAGCGTTTACTCCGTTATTATCCGGTTGCAAAGGAATTTCTGTCACCAGAGCTAAATTCATCCCCGATGACTCAAAATAAGCTCCTACATCTGTAATAGTTGTTTTGTGGCGATCGCGAGCGTAATTAAATGCTGGATGGCACTTGAGACAAAAATCCATCGTGCAACGAATGACTCTGACACGCCGGATCAGCCAATGATAGCCGCGCTCCTGTGGGGATAGACCGACAGGCATGAAGTCAACGATCTCGCCAACACCGCAGGCTGAAAGGAAACGAGTTACCAAAACATTAGTTTGATACCAATAAAATTGCTTGTGAGTCACATCTTTCACCAAGGGAGCAATTTGGAAATGTCCCCCCTTATCGGCATCGAGCAGTGCTGCAAAGATACTGGGTGAGTCATGCTGAGGAAAACAAAACCAGTCAATCGAGCCATTCAACCCCACCAAGGCTGTTGTGTGCATATTTCCCACAACACCGTAGTTTTCAATTGCTTGGTTGTTCATCTAACTGTTTTGTCAATGGATTCGTCTTGTTAGTCTACTTCACATGAGTTACTGCAACATTCATCCGTTGGGGTGATGCTATTGCCAACCAGGAATCCAGTGTGACCAATGGAAACAGCATCCGCACCCATGGCGATCGCTTTGGCAACATCGGCTCCAGTGCGAATCCCACCAGAGACAAAAGGTGCGCTTCCCTGGCAGACGAAACTTACCACACTTGACCAACAAATCCTCGACTTTTGTGTTGCCTGACCGAGAGAATCTAAGCTTAAAGTGCTATCGCTCTTCCATCACTCTAGTAAGATAATAATAGAGTGAACTGTCCCCAAGCTTTTCTAGGGCTATGGTTGAGCCAAGAGAACCTGCACCGACAATTCCCTTTTGTCGATGATTACTGTCAATGGTATCAGTATTTGTTTCCAGATAAGCAGAGGTGTCCAGTTGCACGATCGAGATCCCACTTGTCGAGTTGAAGGTGTGTTGGGTCGGGTGGAAGATGCTGAAGAAATTCCACAACCTGATTAATTTCTTGAAGGTAAATATCTCGTTCCTGCCATAAGAGCGCCAAAAGCTGGGATGAGCCCGAAGTTTATGCAATTTTGCACATCGGGTGAATCGATTTAGAACTATTGCTATGTCTATATTTTATCTTTTTTAGTTTTGAGTTTTCGTTTAAGTCCCGCTAAATGGTTTCGTACTTTTTTTAAAATCTTTATTGAGGGTAGTGATACTGACAGAACTCGTCCTATGCTCCACATACTTGTCCCATAAGTTCAGCAATTGAGCTGTAAACGATTGCTCTTGGGATCTTTTCGTGTGTAGGTAGGCTCCTTTGGAAAACTCCCGCTTTGCCAATAAAGAGCCAACTAGCTTCGCCTCGTTCTCGGCATGGGTAAAACCAGCAGGATTGCAGTAAACTCCCAGATAGATCTCCTGGCGAAACGGTTTATCTTTTCTATGAGCTAGAGTAGCGATGCCAGGAACCAGAATTGAACTGGTGACACGAGGATTTTCAGTCCTCTGCTCTACCAACTGAGCTATCCCGGCGAATCAGGTGCATCAAACTTTGGTGCTTTATGCATTTGGTGCTTTATGCATTTGGTGCTTTATTAAATTAGCAAACTTATTATGTCTTGGCAAGTGTTTAAAGCAAAATTCCTCACGCCGTTTTCCAGAGCAACTTCACCCAACTGAAAACGAATGTAAATAGCAAAAACTGCACGAGAACGATGCTGGGACCAGAAGCAAAGTTGAGTAAACCCGATAGCAAAATGCCGACGATGCTACTCATGACACCAAGAATCACAGAAATGACTAAAAAGCGCGTGAATTGATGGCTCATCAGCTTGGCAGTAGCGGCAGGAATGACCAGAAAGGCATTCACCAATAGTACACCTACGGCTTTAATTGCTACAGCTACAGCTAGCGATAGCAGCACAACAAAAGCGTAGCGATAGAGGCGCACGGGAATACCTTGCACCTGCGCCATCGTGGGGTTGAGAGTCAAGAGAATCTGCTGCCGCAGTGTAGGGAGTAAGAAAATAATGCTACCGATTAATACCAAGCCAGTCAAAATCAAATCGCTAGTGTCGATCGCCAGAATATCTCCGAATAGTACTCCCATCAGGTTGCCACGATATCCTTGAATCAGGCTGCTGAGGATGACACCAATTGCCAAAGCGCCTGAAAGTACTACACTCAATACGCTGTCGCTCGATAGATTCGTTTGGTCGATCAAATACAGGACGACCAAGCCAAATACAAGCGTAAAAGGCAGCAGCATCCAGGTAGGATTTAACTGAAGTAAAACTCCCAAGGCTACGCCTACTAAAGCTGCATGACCGACAGCATGACTGAAAAAAGATAACTGTCGCAAGGTGACGAAGCTACCCAGGAAACCGCCGAGGATACCCATCAATATCGCACCTGCGATCGCCCGTTGCATAAAGGGAAACTGAAGCAGTTCCAGTAGATTACTCAATCCAGTCACGGCAAACCAGCTAAACTTTACAATCATTGAACCAATTTATTCCTCAGCAAAGCAAACCCTAGACCACGCTATGCCTAGACCACGTTATACTTGGGGTGGCTGAAGATCTCATCCAGCAAAGAGACTTTTTATACTGTTACCCAATGTCAGTTTACTCTGCTTTCGATCGAGCTAAACCAAATTCCACCTCAGAGGCGGATCGTCTTCAGTGTCATCCACCGCATCCGATAGACGTGGATGGAGTGACTCATTTGCAAAACTACGCCCTCAAGACTGAAAAGGCGCAGCGGATGGCTGAATTTTTCAGCCTTTTGGGAGATGCAAATCGCTTGCGGATTCTTTCGTTGTTGGCACAGCAAGAACTCTGTGTGTGTGACTTAGCGGCAACTCTCGACATGAGTGAATCGGCTGTTTCCCATCAATTGCGGACATTACGTGCCATGCGATTGGTGAGTTACCGCAAGCAGGGACGCAATGTTTTTTATCACCTCCAAGACAGTCACGTTTTGAATTTATATCAATCTGTTGCCGAACACTTGGATGAAGAAAGCTAGCAACCAAAACAATTTACAATTCACAATTCACAATTAAAGACGGTACTAGCACCATTCATAAACCAAAATTTCAGCAAATTTTGAACTACAAACTTTGCACTGCCTCTAATAAGTGTTGGTGTACCACTGTTGACGTAGCTACGATCAGTCCTGGCAAACTATAGTCTTGACAGGTGTGCAAGGGAGGGAGAGCAGATCCATCGTGAGTGGTGACAATACAGCCAGCTTCTCTAGCAAGAAAAGCTAATGCAGCGCTGTCAATGAATTTACCAGATGCGATCGCCGCTCCCGCAATTTCACCTGTCAGAATACCGTTGAGGTTGGGAATTTGCACGTCACGAGAGTAAGCGGTGGCTACGGCTATGACTTTGTAGTGTTGTTTTAATATTGGTTGAATCGCATCCATCCCCCATCCGAGTAAAATCTTGGGCTTCGGTTGTTCTATTTGTAACGGCGTACAGGCAGCTAAACTCTGCCCCAACGTACCTTGGAAAGCACCTTCACCGCGCAGCGCGTAGTAGTAGGTATTTTGGGCAGGAGAGAGTGCTATAACTGCTTCATAATCATCCGAATTGAGAATACTCAGAATAATTTGGTAGTTAGAATGTCCGTCAAGGTAGAACTGAGTACCATCTATGGGGTCTAGTGTAACCAGATAATCGCCTTCAGTACCAAGATCGATCGCGCGGAAATATTTCGTATTGCCTGATTGCTCGAATTCTTCTCCGTAAAAGCGGATTTGCGGAAAGTTTGCCAACAGTGCCACTTCGACTAAATTTTGAATCGCCAGATCCGCGTCGGTCAAAGCAGCAGCAAAGAAATTATTTCCCAGCTCTTTAGCAGGAAGTACGGCAATTTGAGGTTGAATCTGATGGGAGTAGGCTGCCGCTACTTGAAGCTGGGGCAGTAAGGTTTCTAGAATCAAACGCGGGGTTAGTGTCTTTGTCATTGGATGAGATATTTGGATGAAACAGCTTCAGGACTGAGCCATACTACCAAAACTCAAAACCCCTTGCAGCGTCCGTACAACACAAAAATCGTCAAAGCTTGATGGATTAGTAAACCCTTTATTGCTAATCTATTCTTGTCCCTAGGAAGATGTGCGATGGCTCGGCAACCCAAGATAATTGTGGTGGTGAATGGTAAAGGTGGCGTGGGTAAAACCACAACAAGCATGGCTTTGGCAGGAATTCTTGCCGAGCATTACAAAGTCTTAGCAGTCGATGCCGACGTTCAAGGCAGTCTTTCTTGGTGGGTCGATCGCGGCGAACAGAAAATGGGCTTCGATTTGGTGCAGGAAACCGATCCCCTACTTTTGGGAAAATTAAAACAGGTAGAGGAATACGAACTCGTCGTAGTCGATACGCCACCTGCGCTCAAATCTGAAGCGTTAGCAGCAGCGATCGCCGCAGCAGATTATTTATTGTTACCAACGCCGCCAGCACCGATGGATTTAGCTATCCTAGTTGAGACAGTCAGGCGTGCAGTCGTACCATCAGGGGTAGCCCATCGCGTCCTCTTAACACGAGTCGATCCTCGCAGTTGGACGGAAGCGCAAGTGGCTCAAAACACCCTTAAAGAACTCGGTATCCCCGCTTGCAAGACTGTCATCCGCGCTTATAAAGCCCACGAACGGGCAGCCTTAGATGGCGTGCCAATCGTTCAGTGGCGGGGCAAACACGCAAAAGAGGCACAGGCAGATTACCGTAAAGTCGCTGATGAAATAGAAAGGGATTGGAGGAAGTTATGGTAAGAAAAAATCTATCCGATTTATTGAAAGAAGAGGCGCAAAAATCTGCCGAACCGCAAGAGATTACGGTAGAAGCAAAACTTGTTTTGGAGGATTCAGCTTCAGAAACAGAGTCAGATTCTGATTCTGTCACGAATCATCGCCGTAGCAATCCTACTAAAGCCGAACTGGAAACTACAGTGAAAGAACTACAAACAGCACTAGAAGCAGCTCAAGCAGAGAATCAGGATTTGCGATCGCAATTGCAGGAGCAAAAAACTTTAGTTGAAAAGGTAGAAAAGCTGCAATCGGAACTCGACCAAGCCAAACAGACTATTTTGAAACTAACAGAAACTAATTCTAAGTCTAACTCCAAACCTAGCGCCAAACCTCCTGTATCTTCTGCGTTAGCTAGACCGATTCAACCCACTTCTTTACCTGACGTGCCATCATCGGCATTTACAGATAAAGATCTTGGTTGGTTTGATTGATACTCGTTTGATTGTCGATTGCATAAATCTAATTACACCAGGCATTTTTAAGGGCGGGTTTACTAAAATCTCTGGTGAGCAGTAAGAATGTTGGTGAACCCGCCCCTACAATATTTTGACTTTTGACTTTTGGCTTTCTCATTGATATCCCGCTGCTTGCAGGCGAAATAAATGAGCGTAACGTCCTTCTGCCTGCAATAACTCTTCATGGGTTCCTTGTTCTACGACTCTCCCGCCAGATAAAACCATAATTTTGTCTGCCATTCTGACAGTAGAAAAGCGGTGAGAGATCAAGATTGCCATTTGATTTTGAGTAAGCGATCGCCCTGAAATTGCTGAAGATAATTTCCCCAGTCGCCGAAGAGAATTCTAAAGCCCAGCAATCCAAAAGTAAATACAGTCAGAAATAATCCTGTGATGCGCGAATCCAATATCTCCAAAAAACTATCTTTTTGCCCTCTAAACTCTTGATTTGCCTCTCGCAAAGCTAAATATGGAATTAAACCAATAACACCCATTCCTAATGAAGCGATCGCAAAAGGATAAAATGGTAGTTTTTGCATTCTACCATCAAAGAAAAGTAGGCAACTATAGAGTGCAATGCAAACTCCAATTAAGGCAAATAAAGATAAGATAACTGGGTTTACATTTATCCATTGAAATGTCAATATTTTAATCAATAAATCTAAAGTTTTTTGCCAATGAATTGGTGGGGCAAGAAACAGTACGTAGATCGAAAATCCCGCCCAAATCGTCCATAGAGCAATTTTCCTGCTCATGTCACCACCTGCTGACTTGCAACTACCGAAATATCTTCTATTAGCGGCGAACGTACGCACAAATAAGCCAAAGCTCCAAATAAGGGAATCAACGCAGTCAACCAAAAGATTGCCGAATTATTCATTCCTCTTCGCGCCATATCATCCCCTAGCAAAGCAGGAAATAAACCGCACAAAAGGCAGAAATCTAAGCTCATGACATGAATAAAACGGCTAGTCTGCCATTGCTGGATAAAATCAGCCCAATCTCCCTTACCTATACCGTAGGCAACCAGCGCGATCGCGCCTATACTTAAAACAACACCAGTCAACCGCGCATCTAGTAACTTTATAAAAGCATTTTTTGGACCTGGAAATGTGGGATTCGGTTGACGCAATGCCAAATACGGTAACAAAGCAAACGCTCCTACACCCATTGATACAGTTGCAAAAATCCAAGCGGGAATCTTTTGTCCTCTACCATCGATAAATAGCAAGCAACTATAAATTAGCGGCAAGACTCCCATAATATTGAATAAGCAGACAATCAAAGGATTGATTCCTTCCCACTTTCCCGTAGAAAGATTTGTAATTAATTCCAGCGTATCCGGTTGATTTGGAGGCGCAAATACAAAAGCATAGGTAATAAATCCTAGCCATAGTAACCAAAATCCAATCTTTTTGCTTGTCATATCGATACTAAGTAGGTAAAGTAAAAGAATTAAACCTAACTCTACTTTGATTTTTGCGATCGCCCAAAAAGTTGGTAAAAACCCTGAACTCACTTCCTTGAATTGTAGAATTGCTCTCCTTTTCCCACTTACACCCAAAGGAATACTTGTTAGTCAGTTATTAGTTATCAGTTATCAGTTGTCAGTTTATTCCAACTTACCCATTACCAATTACCCATTACCCTCAACGTAGAGTGGGTTGAGAACGCATTCTGGCGATCGCCATCTTAGTGAAATTCAATCAGGTGGGCATGGCTCACTAGTAGCATATTAGAATTATTTATAGATATAATCGATCGATAGCTAGTCGATATTGAAGCGCGATCGCCTCAAGACACCAAAAATTCACCTTCTCAGCATGTGCAGCGCAGAATTAGGAAGGTTGCTTAAAACAATGAAATATAACTTTCTAGTTAACTATTGACTGCAAAGGCTTAACAGAATTAGGATTCAATCGGTTTAGCTAGGTCGTTTTAATTTACAAATCTAAAAGCAATTTCATAATTTGAAAAGTGCTTTACTAGTCTTAACAAATTGCTAAATAATGTAATAAAGCTCCTATGTGCGTATGCACAAGGACTGAGTTAGTTTTTATTCGCAATAAGCTGCTTTTGTTGCATTTGGCGATTGCACGGCGCTATTAAAGTTACACCTCAATACGGTATCTAGTGAATTTAATTACAGTAGTTTCTCTTCGGCTTTATGTCGAGGCAGATTCCGTTTGTCAGTACTGTTTTGCTAATTCACGTTAATAACAATCGGATTAGCTAATTGGAGGATTTAGTAAAGTAAATGGCAACTAAATTTCCCAAATTTAGCCAAGACCTCGCGCAAGATCCGACCACTCGTCGGATTTGGTATGGAATTGCTACCGCCCACGACTTTGAAAGTCATGATGGGATGACTGAAGAAAATCTTTACCAAAAGATTTTTGCTACACACTTCGGTCACGTCGCTATCATCTTTCTCTGGGCATCCAGCCTCCTATTCCACGTCGCTTGGCAAGGAAATTTTGAGCAGTGGACGAAAGATCCACTACACGTCCGCCCCATTGCCCATGCAATTTGGGACCCTCAATTCGGTAAAGCCGCAGTTGATGCTTTTACCCAAGGTGGGGCGAACTATCCCGTTGATATCTCCTACTCTGGTGTTTATCACTGGTGGTACACCATTGGGATGCGGACGAACCACGACCTCTATATGGGTTCGGTGTTTCTGCTACTGCTAGCTTCAGTATTTTTGCTGGCTGGTTGGTTGCACCTACAACCCAAGTTTCGCCCAGGACTGAGCTGGTTTAAGAATGCAGAGTCTCGTCTGAACCATCACCTAGCGGGATTGTTTGGCGTTAGCTCCCTGGCTTGGACTGGACACCTGGTTCACGTTGCAATTCCCGAATCTCGCGGGCAGCACGTTGGTTGGAGTAACTTTCTGACTACGCCACCTCATCCAGAAGGTCTAACGCCCTTCTTCACCGGAAAATGGGCGGCTTATGCTGCTAACCCTGACACGGCAAACCATGTCTATGGAACCTCTCAGGGTGCGGGTACGGCAATTCTCACTTTCTTAGGTGGCTTCCATCCTCAAACCCAGTCTTTGTGGCTGACGGATATCGCGCACCATCATTTGGCGATCGCGGTATTGTTTATCGTTGCCGGACATATGTACCGGACTAACTTCGGTATCGGTCACAGCATCAAGGAAATGTTGAATGCCAAGAACTTCTTTGGCGTTCCAGTAGAGGGACCGTTCAACATGCCTCACCAAGGCATCTACGACACCTACAATAATTCCCTCCACTTCCAACTCGGCTGGCACTTAGCCTGTTTAGGGGTAATTACCTCTCTGGTGGCACAACACATGTATTCCCTGCCTCCCTACGCTTTTATGGCGCAGGACTACACGACCCAGGCAGCGTTATACACTCATCACCAGTACATTGCTGGATTCATTATGCTAGGGGCTTTTGCCCACGGAGCGATCTTCTGGGTACGAGACTACGATCCAGACCAAAATAAGGGCAACGTATTAGAGCGTGTCCTGAAGCATAAAGAAGCGATTATCTCTCACCTGTCTTGGGTATCGCTATTTTTGGGTTTCCATACTCTAGGGCTTTACGTTCATAACGATGTCGTGGTTGCCTTCGGTACTCCCGAAAAGCAAATTCTGATCGAACCCGTGTTCGCACAGTTCATTCAGGCTGCCCACGGTAAGGTGCTATACGGCTTCGACACTCTACTGTCTAATCCAGATAGTATCGCCACTACAGCTTGGCCCAACCACGGTAACGTCTGGTTGCCAGGTTGGTTGGGTGCAATCAATGCTGGTACGAACTCTTTGTTCTTGACCATTGGACCTGGTGACTTCTTGGTACACCACGCTTTCGCCCTTGCTCTGCATACAACCACTTTAGTATTAGTCAAAGGTGCATTGGATGCCCGTGGTTCCAAGCTGATGCCCGATAAGAAAGACTTCGGTTATGCCTTCCCTTGCGACGGTCCTGGTCGGGGCGGTACTTGCGATATCTCCGCTTGGGACTCCTTCTATCTGGCTGCTTTCTGGATGCTGAACACGATCGGTTGGGTGACGTTCTACTGGCACTGGAAGCACCTGGGGATTTGGCAAGGCAACGTGGCTCAGTTTAACGAGTCTTCGACATACTTGATGGGATGGCTGCGCGATTACCTGTGGTTGTATTCAGCTCAGTTAATTAACGGCTATAACCCCTATGGCATGAATAACTTGTCTGTCTGGTCTTGGATGTTCTTGTTGGGACACCTGGTATGGGCAACTGGTTTCATGTTCTTGATCTCTTGGCGCGGTTACTGGCAAGAGTTGATTGAAACTTTGGTCTGGGCGCACGAACGGACTCCACTAGCGAACCTGATTCGCTGGAAAGACAAGCCCGTGGCTTTGTCGATCGTTCAAGCTCGCGTTGTGGGATTAGCTCACTTTGCTGTTGGTTACGTCCTCACCTATGCTGCTTTCGTAATTGCCTCAACAGCTGGTAAGTTTGGCTAATTGAGCGACTGTATTAACTGTGTAGGTAAATCAGATCCCCTACCTGTAAGTAGGGGATTTTTCCAAAAAAGCGATCTGTAATTAGAGAGTAGCGATTACGATTTGTGATTTTTTAATTTCAACTGACTCAGTGTTGTTGTAAAGAAAAAGAAATTCGCTGGATAAATTGAGAAATTATCTTCATAAATGAAGCTGCTAGATTCGTTGAATTAGCTGTTTGGATTGCTTGAATTTCGTTCATATTCAGTTTTTAGCTTCGATTGCAAGAAGATGTGAACTTATACAACGAAAAAGTTTTTTTATCTTGTAGTAAGGGCAATTTAAATTTTATCAAATGCGATTAAAATGATTTTTGATTCTGTTAGGATGCTTCTCAAAGACAACGACGACCGCACTTTTACAGAAGCGATCGCAGCTTTAGAGATCCCCATTAATGACGCTATGCAACTAACAAAATGCGAACGTACAAAAAATAGAAATGACATCAGGCGATTATTATTTACACTAGCGATCGCCTTGGTAATTTGGTGTAGCGTTACTCCTACAGCTTCAGCGGCTAACAATACCCTCGTACCTTGTAGCAAATCACCAGCTTTTCAGGCGCGGATGAAAAATGCTCCTGATACTTATTACTTCAACAAACCATTTAAGGCTTACGCAAAATACGAACTTTGCGGTACGGATGGTTTACCTCATTTACCGCTCGATCGCTTAGATAGAGCTACTGATGTTTTAGCTCCCATCGGTCTGTTTTTATATGTTGCTGGTTTTATCGGCTGGAGCGGTCGGTCTTATCTGCGCGCCACGAAGTCAGCTAGCGATCCCGAAATGAAGGAAATTTTCATCGATTTACCACTGGCATTGCAGTCTATAACGAAAGCTGTACTTTGGCCTCTGTTAGCACTGCAAGAGTTTCTGAGCGGTGACTTGACTGCTAGAGATGAAGAAATTCCAATTTCGCCAAGATAGTCGAATCTAAAGGTTCAAAATTTTGTTTTGTACTATTTACAGTTTAATTGAGGAAAATAGTCATGCAGCATGTGCTTAAATATCTAACTCTTGCCCCCGTGATGGCAACTTTTACAATGGTCGTTCTTTCGGTAGTGCTAATTATGTTGCAAATCTGGTTTCCTGGTTTGCAGGATGGTACGTACTTTAAGCCTACTCCTTGATAGTCATTGGTCATTTGTCATTGTTCAAAGGAGACAGGAGACAGGAGACAGGAGACAGGAGTAACCAATGCATGAATTGCATGGGATTGAAATAGAGACGGGTTATGTCTCGTTGCAGGCAATCTCGACATAATTATTTGTATTTTAGGGGGCTTGTATCCCCCAACTAAAGTTTTGTAACAGGAGACAAGAGAAAACAAGACATTCTGTCTTCTGTCTCCTGTCTCCTGTCTTCTTCTTTGGTCATTAGTAGGGTGAGCATCATTCATCCTACTATCAAAACTAGATAATATTTTTCCTCTATATCTATTAGGGGATAAGCTTCTGCTGCGAATTAAATTGCTCGTAACTACAATAAAAATGCCTCTAGGTTAGTAGAGGCAGGATTTAGTTTATCCGTGAAAAATGATAAACTAAAACCTAGGCAACAAAATTTTTCCCTTTAATTTTAAGAATATCAATAATGCATAGAAAATAGTAAGGTTTTGTTACAATTTTATACACTATTTTTATCGAAAATTATCGATATCCTTCTATTAAAGAGAGAAGCTTATTCTTCAATATTTTGAGCTAGTTTTGATAGATAGTATAAATAATATATATACGTTATTAGTAGCGCCGCAAAGCTATAAAAACTAAAACAATCAAATCTTGACAACAATAAAAGATTGAGTTTGGAAACGATTGATTATTACGAACGCTATTATTACTAACTCAAGCAATTGTAGATGTAATACTTTCGTAGGAACGCAGAGCCAGAATCAAATGCGCCCCTACAGAACTTTGCTAATGGCTACAAGTAGCCCCTTGAGGATCGATTGCGAGCGATCGCACTTCTACATTAACTCCCTGCTGCTGCCAAGCTGTCTGCATTGCCTTTGCTACAGCCGCCGCCTTTGCCGACTCTGCCAGAGCTAGTAAAGTTGGTCCCGCACCACTAATTGCCATACCATAAGCTCCAGCAGCTAAAGCGGCATTTTGTACGGCTGCATAACCTGAAATTAATGCTTGACGGTAAGGTTGGTGCAACCGATCTTGTAAAGCTGCACCGATCCATTCTGCTTTCCCTGTTGCCAAACCCCGCAATAACAGCCCTAAATGCGCCGTGTTGAAAATTGCATCGGCGCGACTGACTTGAGTTGGTAAAACCCGCCGCGCCTCAGCCGTCGATAACTCAAAATCGGGAATTGCGACTACAGGGACGACATTTTCATGCCAAGGAATATCGCAAATTTGCCATTGTGGAGACGTTTCATGCGGAGACATGACATCGCTAGCGGCTAGGCGACAGCCACCCAATAAAGCTGGTACGACATTATCAGGGTGTCCTTCCATAGCGATCGCTAAATTCATTACCTCAGCTTGACTCAAAGGCGCACCTGCTAATTGATTTGCACCTACCAAACCACCAACAATTGCGGTAGCCGAACTACCCAAACCCCGCGCTAAAGGTACGCCTAATTCAATTTCAATTGCTACTGCTGGGGGTGTTTGCTTTATGTGTTGATACAACCTCAAAAAACTCTGGTAAAGCAAGTTACTCTCATCTGTCTTGACTTTGGCGGCTTCTACACCCGTAACAGTTATACTAAATTTCTCTGATTTCAGACGGGAAAACCTGAAACGATTGTATAGAGTTAATGCTGCACCAATACAATCAAACCCTGGACCTAGATTTGCCGTGGTAGCAGGAACGGTGACGGTAATATGAGAATCGGACATTGAAATAATTTACTCTTGACTCTGCCCTGAGAGGAGGGTGTGTACTAGGAATAGTTAACAGTTAGAGGCATTGATGTTCAAAATTGGTGACTTTTCTAAATTAAGTCGCGTATCCATCAAAGCACTACACCTCTATGACAGGATAGGACTTTTAAAACCAATCCAAGTAGACCAGTTTACCAGCGATCGCTACTACTATGCCAGTCAATTAACTAATGAAATTCAAGCCAATCCCGATCGAATTGTTGGTTCCTATCGGGAATTTTACATCCAGGGAGGGGACGAACAAGACAATGAATCATACATCACTGAAGTTCAATTTCCAGTAGCGAAATTTACTGCTAGCTAATTCGAGTACCATTTTCTACAGGTAAGTTTGGCTCTAATAAAATCACGCCTTTGCCATTAGGTACTGCTCCTAATACTAAGACTTCAGACTTTACCCCTGCAACTCTTTTAACAGGAAAGTTAACTACAGCAATAATTTGCTTGCCAATGAGTTCGGCTTTCGAGTAATTCTCAGTAATCTGTGCCGAACTCATCTTTTGTCCTAAATCTCCAAAATCTATTGTCAGTATATAAGCAGCTTTTTTGGCTTTCAAATTATCTTCGACAGCAATAATCGTGCCGACTCGCATATCAACTTTAATAAAGTCATCAAAAGTAATTTCTGCGGTCATTAGTGAGTATCTCAGCGTTTACGTGCCACAATATGAAAAATATGCCAATATTTTTCCTCTCCAATAGCTGTTTTCCCTGGATGACTTTCTTCCTGCAACATTTCAACTTCAAATAGCTGCAATAGTGCTTCTATTTGAATGCGATTATGATGATTCATAGTAGTATAAACTGCCCAAGAATCGCGTTAGCGTAGCGTGCGCCTCAGCGCATTCGCCAAATAATTGTCCGCAGAAACGTCCTCCAGGCTTGAGGGATATGACAATTTTCTCCCACAACTCAGGAAATTGTTCTGGCGGACAAAATGGTAAGGAAAAACTAGCATTAATTAAATCTATCGCTGCTGGTAAGACTAACTCTTCAAACTGCATCGTTTGTGTTGTTAACAACTCCAGATGAATGTCAGAACGTGCTAACATTCTGGCGATCGCTTCTTCATTGCTATCAACCGCTAGTACTTGCCAACCTCGTCGCAGTAATTCTACGGTATCCCTTCCTTCTCCACACCCCAAATCGACTGCAAAAAGCTTTCTATCGCTGGAATTTTCGCCATCAAACTGCGCTAAAGCTGCTAATAAAGTATCTCGCGGTGGACGACCGATAACAGCATTATAGTATTGATTCCAATCGCGATCGAAAACTCTACTCTCAGATTGCATAGCTGATTAATTAATGTCTAACTTCGTAGCTATTTCAGTTACAGAAAATACAAAAATTGATGATTTAATTCAATTGTTAACATAGGAAAAAATTTATCCTCAAGTCTGAAAAACCGAAGTATATCGCTAAAGTTTAACTCCCATGATACGATATTTCAGGTAAAAATCAATATACAAGCGGTAAATTATGAAGGTCAGTGCTCGTAATTCTCTCAAGGCTACAGTCAAAAAAGTTATGGCTGGAGCTGTGAATACAGAAGTAATTCTGGAAGTTGTACCTGGAGTGGAGATCGTTGCAATAATTACCAAATCCTCAGCAGAAAGCTTAGGACTTTCAGAAGGAAAAGAAGCTTATGCTGTGATAAAATCTTCTGACGTAATGGTTGCCGTCGATTAATTATACTGGGCGTATTGTCGCGCCACCTACTTAGTAACTCGCACGTATATTGAGCTGGCAACTTGCTTGTCAACGGCAAAGCGAGAATGTCCTGCTTTGATTACAAAAGAGGGGAAACGCTGCTCTAAAGTGATGGGAGTTCCTGGAGTGACTCCCATCGCAATTAGCTTTCTGACGAGATATTCATCTTGACTTTTACAAGATAATACAATTCCTCGTTCGCCAGGGTTGAGTAATTCCAGCGTAGAGCCAGTGATGCTAAAAGTTTGTTTAAACATTGAGCCATCTCCCTGCAAATAGTGGTAGAGTTTGATTGACAACGAAACCTATTAAAAAGGCAAAAGTAAAGACAAAAACTGCGATCGCACAGGCAGTTTTTACGCCCCTTTCTTTTAGCATAAACTGCAACTGAGCTATGCAAGGAATAAAGAGTGTTAAGGTGATAGCAGCAACCACTAATTGCCGATCGTTCAGTATGCCTTGCTGTTGTAAGTCATACAAACCTGCTGCACCGTAATCGCGGCGGAAAAAGCCATATAAAAATGCTGGCGTAGCTGCTGCTGGCAAACCTAAAGCTTGTACCAGAGGTGAGAGTAAGTTAATTAGTAAATCGAATAAACCCGTGAGTTTGCCAAGCCAAATCAAGACAGAAGCTAGCATAAATAAAGGCAAAATTTCACCAAAATACCACTTAATTCGGGCATAAGTTTTCGCTAAAATTGCGGTAGGACGCGGGAAACGTAAAGGGGGAATTTCTATGTAGAAACAAGGTTCTTCCCCTGGATAAATGCAATTTGTTAATAACCCAACGAGTAAGAAAATTAGTAACATTATCCCACCCCAAATTAACAAAGCGGTGGAACTTTGAGATAATAAGCCTAAAATAACTCCTAATTGAGCCGAACAAGGAATTGTCAGAGCAAGTAGAAACGTTGTAATCAGACGTTCTCGTTTGGTTTCTAGAGTGCGAGTTACTAAAGTTGCCATCGTACCGCAACCTAATCCTAACACCATTGGAATTACAGCTCGTCCTGAAAGTCCGATAGTTTTAAATAACTTGTCGATTAATAAAGAAAGTCGAGGAAGATAACCACTATCTTCTAAGAGAGAGAACATGAAAAAGAACGTCGTCACAATGGGGAATACAATGGCGATCGCATATCTCAATCCCAAAGTAATTATGCCATATTCACCAGCAAATAGATCTTGTAGCGCCGTCCAAGGTAGAATTTGAGCAACAATGAGATCGACGGCTGGATTAAGATTAGACTCAAAAAACGTCTCGATGAAATCGACAAGAGTTCCTGCAGCAAACACCCCGACAAACTGATAAATACCGAAATAAACAACTAACAATAAAATTGGAACTCCAGTTAAGGGGTGAACTGTTAATTTATGCAACCAGTCTTTCGTACCAGTTGGAGTGCGATCGCTATGAGTCACGACATCTTTTTCAATTTCGACAGCTACTTGCTGACGACTTTGAGCAATGATGTAGCTTAATGGTACTTCAAAGTGAGCTTGTGTTGTTTGAATAACTTGCTGAATTTCTGAGTAACGCAACTCTTTCTCTTTAACTTTTTGTAAAAAGATTGGATCGTTTTGTAGGATTAATATAGCTACACTTCGTCTGGGGATTTCATACTCGCGGCTGGAAAGAGAAAGAACGTAATCTTTACTCATTAAATAGGCGATCGTCTCAATTGCTTCTTCAAGTATGGCTGGATATTTTAATTTATTATACATATGCGGCTACCTTAGCTTTTAAATCAGCAATACCCGTCTTGCGCGCAGCTGCCATAGTAATGACAGGAATACCCAAAGTAGTTTCTAATTTTGCTCCATCTACCTGAATGCCTAATTCTTCAGCTTCATCTATCATGTTGACTGCTAGAATGATAGGTAATTGTGTTTCAAGTAATTGCAAAGTTAAACTGAGCATTCTACTCAGGTTTTTAGCATCGATAACATGAATTACTAAATTGGTTTTGCCTGCCAATAATAAATCTCGAGTTACTTGTTCTTCTTCGGTAATTGGCAGCAGAGAATACATGCCTGGAGTGTCAATAAATGTTAATGTCCTCCTGCCAATCTCAGCTTGTCCTCGACAAACTTCTATTGTTGTGCCAGGGTAGTTGGAAACTGTAGCGCCAGCACCTGTCAAGAGATTAAACAGTAAGCTTTTACCAACATTAGGCGAACCAACCAAAGCAACTGTAGGGTGATTTTGAGCTTTAGAGATAGAGCGAAATTTACTCTTTTTTTGAAAAAGTTTTAACCAATTCCACTTCAGGTTTAGAGATGGAGTGTGGCAGTTTTGCGGGCAACTATGGCAATTCATGATTTCGCACCAGCAACTAATATTATTATGAGAGCTTCATGATTTTATATTAGTAATATAAGTTACTAAATCAATATTTTTAATAGTTTGATACATCTAAATTTTGCGTAAAATACTTATGATTATTTTATGTCGCGCATTAGCCGAAGGCGAAGCGAAGCGTTAGACACAAAGATGCAAAGAAAGGCGATATTTTTTTATTTGTTTCGCATGATAATGAATAAAAAAGTTGAGAGTATGCTGTGAATTAGCGATAATCTCAACTTTGTAACCGCACAAAATTTTATAACAATCAGATAAGATAGGCTTCTTGGTGGGTACGAATCGTACAATCAGAACGAGGATAAGCAACGCAAAGGAGGACAAATCCTTTTGCTATTTGTTCGTCATCCAAAAAGACTTGCTCGGACTGATCCACTTCTCCTTCTACTATTTTGCCAACGCAACTAGAACAAGAACCGGATCTACAAGAAGAAGGTAATTCAATATCTGCTGCTTCTGCTGCATCTAAGATGTAAGTATTTTCGTCAACTTCAAGCACGGTATCGAGCGATCGCTTTTTGTTGATTAGATGGACTTGATATGTAGTCATAATTGTGTTCTCCTCATAAGTTAGTCATTAGTCATTGGTCATTGGTTAAAAGATAATTACAAACGACAAATGACAAATGACAAATGACAGATTAGCTGCACGGTACTGCCGCAGGGGTGCATTCACCTGCTTGGAAAGACTGTCCGCAACCGCAAGTATCAGTAGCGTTGGGGTTAGCAAACTTAAACCCGCTTTCCATCAATCCTTCTACGAAGTCAATCACAACTCCATTTAGTAGCGACGCACTTTGAGGATCGATATAAACTCGGACTCGTCCTTGTTGTTCTACCAAATCGCCTGGTTGGGGACCGTTGGTAATATCCATGGCATACTGATAGCCGCTGCAACCGCCATCGGATACAGAAACGCGGATACCTTTTGCGTTTGCATTTTCATCGGGTGCAGAACCAGCTAAGAAGGCACGTAAGCGGAATTCTGCTCTTTCTGTTAGGGTGACTGTCATATTAGTGAGTAGTGAGTAGTGAGTAGTAGGGGCGGGTTTACCAGAAAAGTGCGCTATGGGGAGAGATTTCGGGTGAACCCGCCCGTACAGTAGTGAGTGGTTGTAGAGACGTTGCATGTAACGTCTCTGGGAATCTCGATTTGCGATCGCCACAAATAGGACAATTAGGATCGTGATAGGTGCGGAGTTTGCGAAATTCCAAGTTAGCCAAGTCCATTGTGAGTAACTGGGAGGTGAGAGATTTGCCGAAATTAGTTAGAAGTTTGATTGCTTCTAAGGCTGTCAAACAAGCCAACGTGCCGGAAACCGCACCCAGAACTCCGAAACCACGACGATCCCAATCGGGTTTTTCGGGGAACAGACAGGATAAACAGGGAGTTTCACCTGGTACGATCGCAGTCAAATAAGCTTCCATGTCGTTCATTGCTGCTTCTACCATTGGCGTACCCCAGCGCACGCAAGCAGCATTGAGTAAATCCCGTTCGGTGAAGTTATGGGCGCAGGAGAGAACGACATCTGCTTGTTGTACTAACCCATCTACGTTTTCTGGGGTGACATACTCGCAAATTGCCTCTACCTGCACGTCTGGGTTGATGCTTTCCAAGGTTTTTTTAGCTTTCGATACCCTTGGCTTGCCCACCCAATCATCTGTCATGAGAACCTGACGATTCATATCATCGAGGCGTAATTCTCCGCCTCGTAGCAGGATCAGTCGTCCTACACCAGCCACCGCTAGATAGAGGGCTGCTGTACCGCCTAATCCTCCCACGCCTGACACCAGTACTGTTGCAGATTTCAGTTTCGCTTGTGCTGCCTCACCAAAACCAGGCAACATAATTTGACGACGGTAACGTTCTAATTCGGTGGCTGACATGATCGTGACAAATCCTCTTTATACAGAACCGATTTGACCTAGCGTGACAACATTTTGAGGCTTTTGGTTAAACACTTTGAACAGCTTTTGTTCCTGGGCTGTGGAAGTGGTAAATACTTCATAAGCTTGCTTCAAAGCTTCGCAGTATTGTTCGAGTTTTTCCTGCGGTTCTAGTTCGGGTAAATTGGCATCAATTTGACCCATATATTTAGCAAATAGCTTCAAAATATGCAAGCGATTCACATTTACCACTGTGGCATCGTATGGTACGTGGAAAAACTGAAAATACTCTTCTGTATCGGCAAGTTGGTTAAATTGTGCGACATCCCAAGTCATGCTTTTGCCTCCCAATTTTTCAGTTGTTGCTTCATTTCATCTAATTGCCGATAGATTTCGTAAGTTTCAGCAGCCACATCCATAAGTTGCTGAAAATTTGTCGGTAGTCCTTCTGCTAAGTCGTGCAGATCCATTTTCATTTGCCCAGCTTTACTGTTAAGTTTTTTAATCTGGGCTTTCAAACCATCTATGTTTTGTATTGTAGTTGTCACTCAGTACACCTCCTGTTTTTGGTAATGGGTAATGGGTAATGGGTAATGGGTAATGGGTAATAAACCGCGTACATATATATTCGGTTAGGGCAGGTTTGTGGAGATATTGGTATTAGGATTAAAGCTCTTTGGTGAACCCGCTTTTGTAATGGGGAGCCGCGTACATATATATTCGGTTAGGGCGGGTTTGTAGAGATATTGGTATTAGGATTAAAGCTCTTTGGGGAACCCGCACCTACAGATGGATCGTGGGTAATGAAAACTACTAATTACCAACTACCAATTACCAATAACCAACTTATTAAAGTCTCGCAACTTCATTAAACCGCTGACCGAGATCGATGCCTTTTTGAACTAGCTTTTCGCCTTCTTCTGCTAATTTTTCCAGAGAATCGAAACCGAAGCGTTGGGCATCTCGTAAGGTTCTAGAGGTAAGTAACAAACGACTGGAGAAAATCAGCGCCCAGCCGAACCCTTCGTGACTCAGGTTAATCACAACTTGGGATAAAAGTCCTGTTTCCTCTTCAATTCGGGCAGCAACAGCGCGATAAAAGGCGGTAATTCTGGCTTGAGTTACGGGATCGACATCGCCTTCTACAGAAATTTCTCGTTTCTTCTTTTTGCTGATAATAAAGGGTTTGAGAATCAATTCATCCGACCAACTACGGAAAGTTCCATAGCTATCTTGACCTCGAATTTGTTGGATTAATACCTTAAGGAAAGGTGAGTTTAGGACTTCCGTATTGTCGGTTTGAACGTTATCGGTTTGAACGGTAGTATCGATCGCAGTCATGAATTATTTACTCCTATGATTTACTCTTGGGTATCATCTGCAAATACAGGTTGAAATCTTTCTGCTTTTTGTTGGAGCGCTTTACGCAACCAAGGCGGCGGGCTACCTTTGAGGGTTTCAACTAATTTATTCAGCACGTCACCAATTTCGTCTTCTTCCGATCGCGCTTTAATTGGGGTAATGCGATGGTTGATCAAACGGGCGGCTGCACTACCACCAATCGCCCCAACATAAACAATCGTGCAGTCGTGTAAAGCTTCAACTTTGGGGGCTAATTTATCCTCGTTGCCATCTTCTTGGAGGTCGCCGTCAAAATCGATAGTTTTTAAATATTGATATCCATTTGCGTCAACCTCATAAACTTCAATCTTTTTTGCCCAACCAAAATGAGCGTTAATATGAACTCGATCCTTAGTTGTGAAAGCTATTTTCATATTTGAAGTGAGTAGTGAGTAGTGAGTAGTGAGTAGTGTTTTTACTTCTGTCTCCTGTCTCCTGTCTCCTATTTTTTGACTTTTAACTTTTAACTTTTTTTAGTGCTTTACTTTCGCCTCTTCTTCCTCAAGCAAAAGATTGCCAATGTCAAATAAAAGTTGTGTCGTGCCTCGGTAGCCGACTTTGGTGGTGTGACCGTTGCCGAGGCGATCGAAAACGGGGAAGCCTTGACGGTAGAGTGGAATATGAAGTCGGCGGGCGATCGCTTTAGCATGGGAATTAGCAATCAGTAGATCGCAACCAGGGGCGAGTTGCTCGAAGTCTTCTAAATCGCCAATCGTGACATTATCAATTGGTAACTGTTCCAATAAGGGTGATTTAGTTGTCGTCACAGCAGCCTGAATTTCCACTCCCATCGATTGCAAGAACCATACCATCGCCCACAGCCAGTCTGGTTCTAACGCCAAAGCTACCCGCTTGCGCCCGAAGTAAAAGTGAGTATCCAGCATGGCATCTTGCAACTGGCGGCGTTGGCGGCGGTATTTTTCCGGCACTGTCCCACCACTCAAATCGAGCAGTGCTTGCATAAAGTCGTCTACCGCATCCAATCCCGTAATGTGGGGAAATACCTCGTAGGGAATATTAAACCGTTGTTGCAATATCGCCGCCGCTCCCCGCACGCTCTCTCCCAGTGCTAGGGTAAATATGGAACTACCAATTTCTCTCAACTCTGCTAAAGTCGTGCCACCACCTGTCACCGCGCTGTAGGAATCATCCAAATGTCCGTCGAGGGAAGCGGAAAGGTCGGGGACAACTACAGGCACGAGTCCGAAAGCAGCGACAATTTCTTTAATTTCTTCTACATCCCCAGGAGTAAAGGCAGAACTGACGAGAATTGTCACTTGGTCAACTCTGGTTTCTCCTGGTTGGGGTAGTTCCTTGACGATACTTTCAACGACCGTGGCAAAGCCATCTTGCAACGCTCCTCTAAAATCGGGGGTAGAGGCAAAAACAATCGGCAAGTCATACAGTTCGGGGTGGCGCTTGCGAATGTTCTTGAGAATGCCATCCATGTCATCCCCTCTAGTCTCCGTCAGTCCAGTGGTACACAGACCGATGATTTCTGGCTTCGACTTCTCTACTAGGGTCAAAATTGCCTGCTCTACGTTGTCCTCACCACCCAAGATCGTGCTAACTTCAGTCATCGCGGTAGTGGAAAGGGGAATTGCTTCCCGAAAATGCCGCACTAACATGACTTTGGCAAAAGCGGTGCATCCTTGGGAGCCGTGGAACAGCGGCATCATACCCTTTAATCCCAAAAAGGCTAAAGCTGCACCTAAGGGTTGGCTTTGCTTGAGGGGGTTAACTGCAACAGATTTTTTTGGATTGGTGACGGTTGCCATGAGGGGAGTGGGGGCTAGGGGCTAGGGAGGCTGGGGAAGCGCAGGGTCGCTGCTCTTGAGCTGGGGGAGAAAAATTACTCCTGACTCTTGTACGGGCGGGTTCACCAGCCATATTTGTCGGAATCAGAGATGTTTGGTGAACCCGCCCCTACGACTCCTGACTCCTCTTCACTGATAACTGATAACTGGTCACTGATAACTGTTCACTGTCCCACGGTGCTGGTTTGCGGACTTGCGCCCAGACGGGGCTGTGTAGGGCTTCGTCTAGTTCGCGTGCCATCTCAATCATGCCGACGTATCCGGCATAGGGATGGTGGCGTTCTTGGTTGATGTCGAGAAATGGTATTTTGGCTTTGAGGGCGGTGTATTGGTTGCGTCCGCCAGCAATTAACATGTCGGCTTTGGTTTGGCTAACTACCCGCAATAGTTCTTGGGCGTTGCCTTTTTCCATCATGATGCCATCTTCACCGAGCAAGTCTTTAATACGGGCTTTGTCTTCCTCGGTGCTTTTCTTGGTGCTGGTAGCGACAACTTGCATACCTAAGTCTTTCGCCGCCGAGATAATCGACCAACTTTTTACGCCACCCGTGTAGAGGACAACGCGCTTGCCTTTGAGCCGTTCGCGATAGGGAGCTAGAGCTATATCTAAAGCTGTTGTTTCTTCTACAATTAGCTTTTCGACTCGTTGTTGTAAATCGCGATCGCCTAATTTCTGGGCAATATTTCGCAAGCAGCGGTTCATGTCATCTACGCCGTAGAATGACTCTTCGATGTAGGGAATGCCGTAGCGTTCCTCCATTTTGCGCCCCATGTTAATTAGAGCTTTGGAACAAATCATCACGTTAAGTTTGGCACGGTGGGCGTAGCAAATTTCTTTGTAGCGGGCATCGCCTGTAATTTTAGAGAGGACGCGGATACCCAATTTTTCAAATAGGGGCAGAACTCCCCACATTTCACCCGCAATGTTGTATTCGCCAATTAGGTTGATATCGTAGGGGGTGGTATATTCCGGTTCTGCCGTGCCGACGACATATTCTAGTAACGATTCCCCACCCACGCGGTTGCCTAAGTTCTTGCTACCAATAAAGCCAGGAGAGTTAACGGGAACGACAGGAGTACCTGTTTTCTTGGTGGCTGCATCGCAAACGGCTGTTAAATCGTCGCCAATTAGGGCGGTGACGCAGGTAGAGTAAACGAAGACGGCAGCAGGGTTGTAGCGTTGTTGTACTTCTAGAATTGCTTTGTACAACTTTTTCTCGCCACCAAAGATGACATCGTTTTCACCTATATCTGTGGTAAAGCCCATTTTGTAAAGGTGAGAACCAGACGAAAGACTGCCGCGACTACCCCAGGAATTACCCGCACAGGCGATCGGTCCGTGAACCAAATGTGCTACATCTGCGATCGGTACGAGGGCAATGCTCGCTCCATCAAAGGCACAGCCTCCTTGAGCGGCTCCTGGTTGTGCCTGCTGGGTGCAGGATTTATTTTTTTTACCTTCTTTTTTGTGGTTGTGTTCGCAACCGGATTCGCTCAGTAGCTCGTTAATTTTGCCTTGGGTGATTCGCATTTCTTGTGTCCTTTGTCATTTGTCATTTGTCATTTGTCGTTAGAAAACCAATGACGAATGACGAATGACCATTGACGATTTAGCAAATGTATTGCGTTACATCCTCGTTGCAGACATCACTGAGGTAGGAAAGGGCGCGGAAGCGGATGCCGACAAATTCGTTGTAGAGGGGATTGAGTTTGCACAGAGGGGGAATATGGAAGGTATGCCCAAATAAGTTAATGTCGCGTTCAAACGGGCAGCAGCAAGGGATTATTTGGCAGATTAGATGGGCGGTTTTGGCGTTTTCGATCTCGATGCGATCGCACCATCGGCGCAGGGGATACAGGAGATCTCGTTTTGGTTGTCCTCTGGGGATGGGGGTGTAGTCGTGGTGGTCGTGGGTGATGGTAGCCATAACTAGGGACTGGGGGCTAGGGGCTAGGGGCTAGGGTGAGAAGAGAGTTGGGGGAGCAGGTGAGCAGGTGAGCTGAGGGGGCTGAGGGGGCTGAGGGAGAAAGAAATCTAAAATCCCTACACCCCACACCCTACACCCCACACTCTACACCCCGCACGGCTCTTGACTCCCGACTCCCGCTCTAGCGAATCAAATCAAAGGAAATATCAGTCTTAGCTGGGATGTTGGTGCGGCGATCGAGTTCGTCTAGAATTGTGTTAACAATCCAGTTGAGCAGGTTGAGCGCACCTTGGTAGCCGAGTGTAGGGTAGCGGTGTAGGTGATGGCGATCGAAGATCGGATAGCCAATCCGTACTAATGGGGTGTGGGTGTCGCGCCAGAGGTACTTAGCATAAGAGTTGCCAATTAGCAAGTCTACGGGTTCGGTGAATAGGAGACTCCGCATGTGCCACAAGTCCTTACCACCCCAAACTGTTGCATCTTTACCGTAGGGGCTGGATTCTAAGAGTGCCTTGGCTTCTGCTTCAAATACTTCGTTGCTATTGGTGACGACAATGTGGACTGGCTCCGCACCGACTTCTAGTAGGAACGACAATAGAACCATCACCAAGTCAGGATCGCCGTAGAGAGCAATCCGCTTGCCATGCAACCAAGCTTGGGAGTCAGTTAGAGCATCTACTGCCTGTCCCCGCTCGAATTCCAATTCCTCTGGGATGGGTTTGCCAGTCATTTCTGACAGGGCTTGCAGGAATTCGTCAGTCCCTCTAATACCAAACGGGCGATAGAAAGCTGTTTTTTGTTTCCAATCCTTGGCGATGTATTCCATCGTCTTGGTGGTAGAGTATTTTTGCAGCGCGATCGTCGCTTCAGCGTTGATTGAATCTGCTCCCGCTTCTAGAGTCGTACCGCCTTGGTACATGACAAACTCACCAGTATTGGGAGAATCTAGCGCCGTCGAGTTATCTGCTAGAACGGTGTAGTCAATACCAAACAGATTCAGAATCCGCTTTAACTCCCGAATATTATTGACGTAGGTATCAAAACCAAGAATAAAGTTAATCTTGCCGTTTGTCGTCTCTTTCTTCTTGCCTTCAGTCAGGGTAGAAAGAATACCCTTCATCATGTTGTCATAACCCGTGATGTGGGAGCCGACAAAACTGGGCGTATGAGCGTAGGGAACGGGGAAGTCTTCAGGAACAGAACCCTTTTCCTTGGAGGTTCTGATAAACGAACCCAAGTCATCGCCAATAACTTCTGCCATGCAAGTCGTACACAAGGCAATCATCTTGGGCTTGTAGAGGGCGTGGCAATTCGCTAACCCATCGATCATGTTTTGCAGCCCACCAAATACCGCTGCGTCTTCTGTCATTGAGGAGGAAACTGCTTGGAAGGGTTCCTTAAAATGACGGGTGAGGTGGGTGCGGAAGTAAGCAACGCAACCTTGAGAACCATGTACGAATGGTAGCGTTCCTTCAAAACCTGCGGCTGCGAAGATAGCTCCTAAAGGTTGGCAAGCTTTAGCTGGATTAACTGTCAGTGCTTCACGAGCAAAATTCTTCTCGCGATATTCCCAGCCCTTAGTCCATTCGGCAACTCGTGCAACTTCTTCTGAGCTGTGCGCGCCTTCAAACTGCTTTTTATACTGAAATAACTCTTGGTACTCTGGCTCGTGAAATAGTTCAACGTGATCCTTAATCTTGTCGGGATTTTGAGACATGACTTTTCTCCTGTGAGGGTTAAGAGGTACGGGGTAAGTCGGGAGTCGGGAGTTGGGAGCCGGGAGTCGGGAGTGGTGTATTCTCCCTCAGCTCCCTCAGCTTCCTCAGCTCCCCTAGCTCTCTTTCTTCCAGGGAGCGCCGACTAATCCCCAGGTGGGGCTGTTGAGTGCTAAGTCCATATCGCGGGCGAAGACTGCAAAGCCGTCATAGCCGTGGTAGGGACCGGAGTAATCCCAAGAGTGCATCTGGCGGAAGGGTAGCGCCATTTTCTGGAAGACATACTTCTCTTTGATGCCAGCGGCGATTAAATCGGGCTTGACTTTCTTGGCAATTTCTTCAAATTCATGACCGGATACGTCGTCGTAAATGATGGTTTCGTTTTCGACGTAGTGGGTCGTGCGCTTGTAGTCGTCGCCGTGACCGAACTCGTAGCCAGTACCGATGATTGTCATGCCTAAATCTTGGAAGGCGGGAATGACGTGGCGGGGACGCAAACCACCTACCATTAACTGCACGGTTTTACCTTCTAAACGCGGACGATACTTGGCAACGATCGCATCAGCTTCAGCGGTATACTTGGCAATAACTCTTTCGGCTCCTTCTTGGATCTTCTCGTCAAACTGAGCCGCGATTTTCCGCAACGATTCAGCAATTTGAGTCGGTCCAAAGAAGTTATACTCTAGCCAGGGAATACCGTAGGTTTCTTCCATGTGACGGCAGATGTAGTTCATCGAACGATAGCAGTGAATCAAGTTCATTTTTGCTAACGTTGTCATGACGACTTCGTTGAACGTACCATCGCCTGAGAAGTGGCAAATTACGCGCAAGCCCATCTCTTCAAGCAACATGCGGCTGGGCCATGCATCACCACCAATGTTGTAATCACCGATAATGTTGACATCGTATGGTCCTGGCTCATAGCCTTCAGGCAGCTTGCGATATTTGTCAACATGGGGTAGCACCCAATCTCTCACCGTGTCGTTAGCAATGTGGTGTCCAAGAGATTGGGATACACCTCGGAAACCTTCGCAACGAACGGGTACTACAGGCTTACCAGTTTCCTTGGCTTTCTTCTTGGCTACAGCTTCGATGTCATCGCCAATTAGACCGATGGGACATTCCGATTCAATGGTAATCCCTTTGCTCAAGGGAAAGAGTTCTTCCATTTCATCGATCAACTTGGCAAGTTTCTTATCTCCACCAAAAACGATATCCCGTTCTTGGAAATCGGAGGTAAATTGCATCGTCCCGAAGGTATCTATACCTGTAGTACCAATGTAATAGTTGCGGCGACCAGACCAGGAGTAATAACCGCAGCCAACGGGCCCGTGGCTAATGTGAATCATGTCCTTGACTGGACCCCAGACTACACCTTTAGCACCTGCATAGGCACAGCCACGGGTGGTCATTACGCCAGGAACGGATTTGATGTTGGATTTAACACCGCAGTCAGATTTGCCTTCTTCGTATACGTTGAGGTGCTTTTCCCGCTTTTTCTTGGCTTTCTCTGGGTAAGCTTCTAGGACTTCTTTAATGACCTGTTTCTTGTCTACTGCGATAGTGTCTTCAGGAGGAGTCATATTCTGCCTCTCTTAATTAGGGAAGGGGTGTGGGGTGTGGGGTGTGGGGTGTGGGGTGTGGGGTATGGGGAGACAAGGGGGACATTCAATCCAAAATCCAAAATCGAAAATCCAAAATTCCCTAGTCCCTAGCCCCTAGCCCCTAGCCCCTCCTATTTGGCTGCTACTTTGGTTTGGTCTTGGGCGATCGCTTTTACATATTCTTCCTCGCCAGCCAAGATCCCAAATTCAACCAGCAGTTCTTCCAGTTCGTCCATCGAGATCGGAGTTGGAATCGTGCATTTGGTGTTTTCTTTGATCTTCTTGGCAAGGGTGCGATATTCGTTGGCTTGTGCGTGATCGGGTGCGTACTCAATTACGGTCATGCGGCGCAATTCTGCGTGTTGCACCACGTTGTCGCGAGGTACGAAGTGGAGCATCTGGGTGTTGAGCCGTTCTGCTAGGGTTTCGATCAGTTCGATTTCGCGGTCAACTTTACGGCTGTTGCAGATTAAACCACCTAAGCGCACGCCGCCGGAGTGGGCATACTTAAGAATCCCTCTAGCAATGTTGTTCGCAGCATACATTGCCATCATTTCACCAGAAGTCACGATGTAGATTTCTTGAGCTTTGCCTTCACGAATTGGCATGGCAAATCCACCGCACACAACGTCACCTAATACGTCGTAGCTGACAAAGTCCAAGTCTTCATACGCGCCGTTTTCTTCTAAGAAGTTGATTGCGGTAATGATACCCCGACCAGCGCAACCAACACCTGGTTCGGGACCGCCAGACTCTACGCACTTAACGTCTTTGTAGCCAGTCAGCAGTACTTCTTCCAATTCCAGGTCTTCAACTGCACCTCTTTCAGCAGCGAGGTGGAGAATGGTGGTTTGGGCTTTGCTGTGTAGCATCAGGCGGGTGGAGTCAGCTTTGGGGTCGCAACCTACGATCATGATCCGTTCGCCCAATTCTGCCAGACCTGCGATCGTATTTTGGGAGGTGGTAGATTTACCGATACCGCCTTTACCGTAGAATGCTATCTGTCTAATGCTTTCGTCAGTCATGGTTCGATTTCTCCTTCGTGGATTGGTGTATTGACTGGAGTTAGTTAGCTGTGTTTGGGTTGGGGGTGTTTGACCCAAAGTGGAAATCTGTTGGCGTGGTGGGCAATCTACGTAGGCGGCGATCGCTCCACGGCTAGAATTGACATAAATTTGTCATTTGTCATTTGTCATTTGTTAGTTGAGGGATAGTTCGACGGACTCAACTACGAGTGTTGGTAGAACGAGTTCTTGCAATTTGACTTCGATCGCATTTTTCAGGGTGGCTGTGCTGGAAGGACAGGAACCGCACGCGCCTTTCAACACGACTTTGACTGTATTTCCTTCTACGTCGAACAGTTCTACATCTCCACCGTCTGCAATCAGCAGGGGACGCACTTCTTCATTTAACACTTGCTGGATTAGCGAGATTTTCTGTACCAGAGTGAGTAGTGAGTAGTGAGTAGTGAGTAGTGTTTCTCCCGACTTTTGACTTTTAACTTTTAATTTTTGACTTTTGACTTCGGCAATCAAATCGTCAATATTGGAAAGGCAAGAACCGCAACCACCGCCTGCTTTGACGTAACTTGTCACTTGTTCGGCTGTGGTGAGGTTGTTTTCCAACACGGCGTGGCGAATCTTGGGTTCGCTAATCCCGAAGCAAGTACAAATCAACGCGCCATCGTCATCTTCGTGGGCTTCTGGGGTAATGCCGCGATATTTGTAAATGGCAGCTTCCAAAGCTTCCTGTCCCATCACAGAACAGTGCATCTTGGCTTCCGGTAGTCCGCCTAGATAGTCGGCAATTTGGCGATTGTTGACATTTAAGGCTTCGTCCAGTGTCAGTCCTTTGACGATCTCGGTTAAAGCAGAAGAAGATGCGATCGCACTGGTACAGCCAAAAGTTTGAAACCGCGCATCGAGAATTTTATCTTGTTCGACTTCAATCTTCAGGTGCAGTCTCAGGGCATCACCGCAGGCAATGCTACCCACTTCGCCGAAAACGACTGCAACCCCTGTTTCGTTGTTATCTTCAATCGCACCCTGGTTTTTCGGGTTGTAGAAGAGTTCTAATACGGTATCGGTGTAGTCCCACATAATCAGTTACCAGTTGTCAGTTATCAGTTGTCAGTTGTCAGTTGTCAGTTGTCAGTTGTCAGCGATCTGTTACCGTTGTTAAGTTCTTGCTGTTTACTGATAACTGTTCACTGTTCACTGATTGCAGCCATTCGGCTTGGTCGTTGTTGAAGGGGGAAAGGGCACGTAGGCGTTCCACAATTGGGGGCATGATTTCTAAAACGCGATCGACTTCGGCTGGGGTGGTGTAGCGAGATAAGCTAAAGCGGATCGAGCCGTGCAGAATCGTGTAGGGTAAGCCCATTGCCCGCAGGACGTGGGAGGGTTCTAAGGAACTAGAGGTGCAGGCAGAACCAGAAGAAGCGCAGACTCCATATTGATTCAGCGATAACAGGATGGCTTCGCCTTCAATGTATTTGAAACCGATATTGGTAGTGTTGGGTAATCTCTGCGTTGGATGTCCGTTGAGTTGGGTATCGGCTATTGTTGAGAGCAATCCTTTTTCCAGGCGATCGCGCAATTGTTTTTCTTGCTTCACATTTTTGATATGTTCCTGCGCTAACTCTGCTGCTTTACCCAACCCGATTAAACCAGGTACATTCTCCGTGCCTGCCCTCCGTCCGCGTTCCTGGTGTCCGCCTAGGAGGAAGGGACGGAACCGGAAGCCTTTGCGGACGTACAACGCACCAATTCCCTTTGTTGCGTGTAATTTATGACCAGATAAAGTCAACAGGTCAATGGTGCTATCTTTCAAATTTAGAGGGACTTTACCCACTGCTTGCACTGCATCAACGTGGAACGCCGCACCGTATTCTTTTACTGTCTGTCCGACCTGTTCGATCGGGAATACCGTACCCGTTTCGTTGTTGGCATACATGAGGGTGACGAGGGCGGTGTTTCCCGTCAACGCGGCTTCCAACTCCATTAAGTCGATTTGCCCTTTGCTATCTACAGAAAGATAAGTGACGCTGTAGCCCTGTTTTTCTAATTGCTTGCAGACATTTAGGACTGCGGGATGCTCGACTTGCGAAGTAATGATGTGACGGCAATCGCTCTGAGCTGCTAATGCAGCGCGGATTGCAGTGTTATTTCCCTCTGTACCGCAACTATTAAAGATAATTTCCGAATCTTCTGCTCCCAACAAGGCTGCTACTTGCGCTCTTGCTGCTTTCACGGCTTTGCCCACTTGTCCCCCGAAGGTATGCATAGAAGAGGGGTTGCCGTAGTATGTGGTTAAGTAAGGGAGCATCGCCTCAACCACCAAAGGATCTACCCTGGTCGTTGCATTGTTATCTAAGTAGATGATGTTATCCATAGCGAGGGGAGTAGGGAGTGGGGAGTGGGGAGTCGTAGGGGCGGGTTTATCAAAATGCTTCGTTACTAACAGAGATGCTAGGTGAACCCGCCCGTACAAGAGTGAGGAATAGGGAAACCAGGAAGACAAAGGAGAAAGAAAAATAATTTTGACTTTTGACTTTTAACTTTTGACTTTTCTTCTGCCTCCTGCCTTCTGCCTTCTAAGTCGTCGGCTGTAGTTTGTGGGATTGGACTTGAGGTGTCATTTTCTGGGAATAGGTATTAAACCAGCGTTCCCAGTAATCCGATTGTCCCTGCAATTTCCCGACCAGGCGATCGTAGGTGGCGAACCAACTTTCCCAGTAATCTTGCACTGGAACGCAACCATTAAAGGTAGGGCAACCAGCCGCACACTGAGGCACGCTATAAGTTGTATTGGCGCAGTTATTACAGAGGCTAGGGTCAATCCAGTGGCGATCGCCTACAATTTTGATGGCATTGGTAGGACATTGAGAAATGCAGCGATCGCAGGAAATACATTGACTGGTAATCTTGTATGTCATGACTATCCTCCTGGTGGTTTGGGGAGTGGTGAGTGGTGAGTGGGGAGTGGGGAAGAGAAAGGAAATTCCCTACTCCCTACTCCCTACTCCCTACTCCCTAGCTGTTGCACGTACTTCTCGTAGAACTCCAGCGCGACTTTATTAATCGATTCGTAAGCTTCGACACTTTGAATGCCAGCTTTTTGTAGTTCTTCTTGGGGACAGTGACCGATCTTGGAAACTAACACTGCCTTGCAATCGGAAATTGCTTTAATTACGCCATCGAGGGTGGCTTCCTCACCGTAACCGCCTTGGCAGTATTGGTCGATCTTGCGATGTCCGACAAATTTAGCTTCGAGTCCGTCCACTTCGTAAACTTGAAATTCTTTGGCATGACCGAAGTGCTGGTTGACGACACCGCCGCCTTTTGTTGCTACTGCTAGCAAGATTTTTGGCGTTTCTTTTACAGCTGGCAATTTTTCCTGCCGTGCCGCTTTTTCTTTGGCTTTGGCTGCTTGCTGTTCTTCCTTGAACTTCTTAATGTCTGCGTGAATCTCTTGGCGTTTTTCTAAATTGTATTCTGGAGACATCTCCATGAATTTCTCTTTGGTGAATTCCTGCGATCGGTCTTCACCCAACAGCCCGACTGCATCAGCGCGGCATTGACGGCAGTGGCGCATCATTTTCATGTTGCCAGCGCACTTATCTTGCAGTGCCTTCAACTCTTTGGGATTGGGTCCGCGCTGTCCGTTTAACCCAAAGTATGTCCCGTGTTCTGGAGCAGAGATCAGCGGCATGATATTGTGTAAGAATGCACCTCTCGCGCGGATCTCTTTATTGACTTCTGGCAAATGCTCGTCATTAATCCCAGGAACCATCACTGAGTTGACTTTACACAAGATATCTGCTTCTTTCAGGGCTTGCAATCCTTCCATCTGCTTTTCGTGCAGAATCTTCACCCCGTCAATGCCTCTGTAGCGTTTGCGCTTGTAGTGAACCCAAGGATAAATCTTCGCACCGATTTCTGGGTCAACCATATTAATTGTGATCGTGACGTGATCGACATTCAATTGTTTGATCCGATCTACGTGTTCGGTCAGCATTAACCCGTTTGTTGACAAGCACAGCTTAATATCTGGCGCTTTGTCTGCAATCAAATCGAAGGTGCGGAAGGTTTTTTCTGGATTTGCCAGCGGATCGCCAGGTCCAGCAATTCCCAACACTGTCATCTGAGGAATCTTGCCTGCAATGACAAGAACTTTATGTGCGGCTTCTTCTGGGGTGAGTAGTTCGCTTACAACTCCAGGGCGACTTTCATTCGCACAGTCATATTTGCGATTGCAGTAGTTACATTGAATATTACAGGCAGGTGCAACAGCTACGTGCATCCGTGCGTAATGGTGATGTGCTTCTTCGCTATAGCAAGGATGTTTCTCAATCCTAGCTTTCATTCTTTCATCTAATCCATCGGACGCATCGGTGGTGCTGCTACAACCGCAGCCGCCAGATTTGGCTTTGGGCTTTGGCTCCGTAGTGGGATCTAGAAATGCTGTCGGTGGTGGTGTCATGGAATTTGGCTTGCTTGGCAGTGGGCTGGTCGCCACTGGGAATGATGGAATAGCACCGATACATATGTAAGGAAATGAAGTCGCAAACTTAGACTTAAACAACCTGTCTACACAGGTTAGAATCTCTTGTTTTAGCTAATGGCTAATCACTTTTAAGTGCGTTAAGCTGCGACTTCAACTCACAGGGGTGTACTGCTATCTCATCCCTCCACTCACTTAACCGACCTAGATGCGGATTGCATCTCGACAAATTGATTTTTTGTTTGTTGGTGAGTTAAGTGTTTGGCGCTATAGGTTTTATATCAGCCTCGATCTTGGGCAGTAGCAAGCCAGCACCGGATAAGATTTATTGGATTGATTAAGGTTGTACTCAATGCCTCAAACCCTTATTACTACGCGATAAAAAAAATTTTTTGGGGTATAGGTGCGAGTATTTTCGGGTTAGGGTACGAGTATTTTCGGGAATGGGAACTGGTATTTGTTGTACTCAGGAAAAACTCAGTCCCAGCTTGAATTTGAGGGTGATTTTTACCGTTTTGGTAATTCTTTCTGATTGTACTCAAGTACCTCTTAAATTTTACCCAAATCACCAAAGAGCAAGGGATTCAAAGGGGTAAAAGCTGAAATGGATATTGAGTTTTTACCCCAGAAATACACAAAATTTGATTCTGTATCTAAAATATCATTTTTTTGAGAAAATGGTTTTATTTAATATTATTTTAATTATTAGTGTCTACTGTTAAGACCCATCCGAAAGAAAGGGCGAATAGAATTCGCGACTACACATACAAAGTCCGCCTGCGCGGACTGAAATCAAAGCAGGGTTTTAGAACCCGCGCACCATCCGAGTTTAGTCTGTATAGCAGTGATTTCAGTTGCTAAAGGTTTACATATGCAGAGTACCACGTTTAATTGATAGCATCAGCAGATGATGACAAAAATATTCTGAAACGTATTTGTGTATACAGACAAAAAATATTAAATAAAGTCAATAAATTAGCTTTTCTAACAGCGATCGCATAATAATAGAAATCGTAGCTACCTATACAGAAATCATTCTGCTTTCTCCAAAAGGCGTGTTTTTGAGTATTGGTGAGTACAGTTTGGCGCAGACAAAATCTATAGTCAAAATGCCTGGAAATTCTGATGGGTGTAGGATTTGGTGCTGAGTACAGAAATTCTGACTCCCTACCCCCAGAAATACCAGTACCCCTAACCTGAAAATACCAGCACCCCTACCCCAAAAGTTTTTTGTAATCTTTACTCAACCTATCTTTAGGGCGGCTGAGTACAATCTAATCAAATCAATAAATTCAATCGGCACTGGAAAATCTACCAGGGAAAGAGCTGCCTGTTATAAGCAAGAAAAGACAGCACACGGCTCTTTTCCCTTGGCGGTTCCCCATGCTACAGCCTTTTGCTTTTTTTCGCACTCACAAGCCAAAATCTACGCCAGATATTGCAAATAATTCTTGGTTAGAGCGCCTGCTTACCAACATTTCTGCACAAGTTTGGACGGATTTTCGCATCATCTTCGATCGCGATCCGGCGGCGCGTAACTGGCTAGAAGTCTTATTTTGTTACCCTGGCTTTCACGCAATTTGCTGTCACCGACTGGCACACTGGCTGTATCATCGGGGAGTTGCTGTCTTCCCTCGCTTAATTTCTCACTTAGCAAGATTTCTGACTGGTATTGAGATTCATCCTGGTGCAGAGATTGGTAAAGGCGTGTTTATCGACCACGGTATGGGCGTTGTGATTGGCGAAACCGCGATCGTGGGAGACTACACGCTGATCTACCAGGGTGTCACCCTAGGGGGGACTGGTAAAGAAACGGGTAAACGCCATCCCACCCTAGGGAAAAATGTTGTTGTCGGTGCGGGAGCAAAAGTTTTAGGGAATTTGCAAATTGGTGACAGCGTGCGTATCGGTGCAGGTTCGGTTGTCCTGCGGAATGTCCCTTCAGATTGCACCGTTGTCGGAATCCCTGGACGCAATATTTGCCATGGAGATGCGCGGAACTGTCCCTTAGATCACTCCCGCCTTCCCGATGTAGAAGCAACAGTAATTCGCTCGTTAATAGAACGCATAGATCGACTCGAACAGCAATTAAACAGTTATCAGTTATCAGTTATCAGTTATCAGTCGTCAGCAAATGACAAATGACGAATGACAAATGACCCATTACCCATTACCCATTACCATGTACCAGCCCTCTAGTCCTCAAGAATTAAACGTCCAGGTGTTACAAATTCCCGTCAGCGATCGCTGGCGGATCTATCACCGCTTGCAAGAATTACAAATTCCCTGTTGGTGTCCGGCAGATGGTTCTTTACAAGTAGAAGTGAATAGTTCTCTAGCAGCTATTCTCGTCCGCAGTATTGTCAAACAATTTCTCGCCCCCCGTCACGAATTAGTGAATTGGCTAGAAAATTGCTGGACTGCAAGCGTTGATTGTTAATCGTTCATTGTTAATAGTTAATAGCAATTAACCATTAACTATTAACCATTAACCATTTTCTAGGAGAAATTTAATGTCTCAAACAATTTTGTTACAGCCTTTCGGACAAGTAAAAGACAATGCAATCAATTTAGGGCAGGAAGTAACTGTTCCTATTTGCGAGGGATTGAATCTTGTTTTGGCGAGTTTTCAAGCCTTGTATTTGCAATACCAAAAACATCACTTTGTGGTAGAAGGTTCTGAATTCTATTCAATCCATCAGTATTTTCAAGAAAGTTATGATGCAGTAGCCGCACACGCTCATGATGTTGGAGAACGCTTAAATGGTTTGGGTGGAACACCAGCAGCAAGTTTTGCTAAGTTAGCAGAATTATGTTGCTTTGAAACAGAAGCAGATGGGATTTTCGGCTGTCGCCAAATGATTGAAAATGACCTCAAGGCAGAACAAGCGATGGTAGATTTAATTCGCCGTCAAGCAGCACAAGCTGACAGTGTAGGCGATCGCGCTACTCGCTATTTGTACGAGCAAATTCTTCTACCAACAGAAGAACGAGCTTTTCATCTGTCGCATTTCTTAGCTACAGACAGCTTAACTCTAGCTTTTGTCAAATCTTAAAAGGGAGCAGGGAGCCTCTTACTAATCTTGTACGGGCGGTTTCACCCGAAATCTCTGTTAGTAACAAAGCTTCTTGGTAAACCCGCCCCTACGACTCACTACTCACTTTAAACATCATGGAACGCCACCATCACGAACACGAATTAATCGAATTTTTGCAGCAGAAACTCAAAATTTCTCATGCAGAAATGGCGGTGGCGCTCCAACAAAGAGAGCAAGACGCTGGACCATTACCAATGATTCTTTGGCAGTATGGTCTAATCACTCTCGATCAACTTTCCTTAATTTTTGACTGGATAGAATCTGCAAGCTTAGCTAATTTTCAAGTTTAAGCATTAAACCTTGAGTAGTGAGTAGTGAAATTACAAATAACAAATGACCAATGACTAATGACCAATAAAGGTGTACTGCAAATGGATCGAGTTTTGATTAATGATACGACACTTCGCGATGGCGAACAGGCGGCGGGAGTTGCCTTTAATGTAGAAGAAAAAATTGCGATCGCCACTCTTTTAGATGCGATGGGCGTGTATGAATTAGAAGTTGGAATTCCAGCGATGGGCGAGACAGAAGCCCAAGCGATCGCGGCAATTACCAAACTCAACCTCTCGGCTAAACTTCTCGGTTGGAACCGTGCCGTAAAATCTGATATCGCTGCTTCCATTGCCTGCGGATTGCAACGAGTGCATATTTCCGTTCCCGTCTCTGCAATCCAAATTGATGCCAAATTTCACGGACAATGGCGGGTGATGCTCGATCGCTTGCGAGACTGCATTAACTTCGCCTTAGATCGCGGATTATACGTTTCCGTAGGCGGGGAAGATGCTTCGAGGGCTGATGAGATCTTTTTACTGGAAGTCGCTCTATACGCCCAGGAATGGGGCGCATCGCGATTCCGCTTTTGCGATACCGTAGGCATTCTCGAACCCTTCAGCACTTACGAAAAGGTGCGATCGCTGGTGATGTCTCTTACCATTCCTGTAGAGATGCACACTCACAACGATTTAGGTTTAGCAACAGCAAACGCTTTAGCTGGTATCAAAGCAGGGGCAAAATCTGTTAACACTACCGTCAACGGACTGGGGGAAAGGGCAGGTAACGCCGCCTTAGAAGAAGTCGTGATGGCACTTAAACGCATCTATGGTATGCGGACGGGAATTGACTCGAAGCGGTTATTAGAACTATCCCGCCTGGTAGCAAACGCTTCTGGTTGCGATGTCCCACCTTGGAAAGCGATCGTTGGGGCTAATACCTTTGCCCACGAAGCGGGTATTCACGCTCACGGTGTCATGAAAAACCCAGTGACTTACGAACCATTTGCTCCAGAAGAGGTGGGTTGGGAACGGCGTTTAGTCGTGGGCAAGCATTCTGGGCGACACTTAGTATCCCATATGTTACAGCAGCAAGGAGTCACGCTCGATCTAGAAGAAACCCAGTTTGTTTTAGATGCAGTGCGACAACAGGCAGTTGAATCTAAACGTAGCCTGACGATGCAAGAGCTTCTAAGTTTATTACCACAGAGGTGTTCTCATGTCGGATGAATTAGAGTTACACTTACCACCTTACTTTGATATGGGTGATAAAGTGCGGACGCGAAAACTGATCCGTAACGACGGCACATTTCCTGGGCAAGAAATTGGAGCCACGTTAGCGAAAAAAGGCGAAGTTGGCTACGTGATCGATATTGGTACATACTTACAAAGTTCCTATATTTACGCCATCCATTTTATGGGAACGGGATATGTTGTAGGCTGCCGCAAAAAAGAACTAGAACTCTTAGAGGAAGCGCCATGAAAGTTATGTTGCGTTACAACCATGCCGGACATTTGGTAGTCTACGTTCCTAAAAAAGACTTAGAAGAAGAAGTTGTCAAGCAAATAGACAGTGACACGGGAAAGATTTTTACTTTAGCTAATGGCTGGGAATTAGCATTTCCTAATCTACCCGATCTGCTGTTGAAATTACCCCAAACATACGAAGCGAAAAAACTATCTTAGCAGTTAACAGTTAACAGTTATCAGTTATCAGGGAAAAACTTACCTGTTGCCTCTTGCCTCTTACTAATTCTGTACGGGCGGGTTCACCCGAAATCTCTGTTAGTCACAAAGCTTCTTAGTCAACCCGCCCTTACGACTCACTAATTCTGTACGGGTGGGTTCACCGAAATCTCTGTTAGTCACAAAGTTTCTTAGTCAATCCGCCCCTACGACTCACTACTCACTTATTTATGGGAAATATCAAAACTCAACGGGTGTTACCCTTCCGTTTGGAAGGAAAGTTTTTAGGTTTTGCGGGAGAAACATTAGGCGATCGCAAGTACTTACGATTGGAGATCGAAACTGGCGAATTACAAATTAAACTAGCAAAGGAAATCCGAGTTAGCGTTCCCTACAATTTACCCCTATACACTCCCATTCAAGTTATTGGAGAACAAAGTATAGATTTAGAGAAAGGTAAACTTAAACTCAAAGCATATCAGGTAGAAGTCAGAAGTTTTGACTCAGAACTTCTATCTGCTTCACCCAACTCCCGTACAAGCGCACATCTGTGCGCTCCTACGACTCCCGACTCCCTTTTAAAGATCTTCGTTTGTCAAAAATCAAGTTGTCGCAAGCGGGGTACGCAGGCTTGTCAAGCATTAAAAGCAGCTTTGTGCGATCGCAATTTACAGCATCGAGTTGAGTTTAAATATACGGGTTGTCTGAAGCGGTGTTCTTCAGCACCAGGTATGATGTTAATGCCAGGGAAAACTTGCCTGAGTCGAATGCAGCCAGAGGCGATCGCGTCTTTAGTAGAAAAATTGTAAATCATACTTTGAATTATATTTGCCGTAGAGACGTGAAATTTCACACCTCTATATTATTTTTGGGAATAAATTGATTACTTAATGTCTTGCTTTGGGAAAGCTAAATATAGAAATAAGCTGACGAAGCAAAATGGAAATTGTGAGACTACGAAAAACTGGATTGGGTTGGGAATTTGAAAGCGAATCCGCGTTAGAAGACTTTGTTTGGGTCAATTTACAGCAATTACTTGGGTTAACTCCCCTCAAGCGACAATATCGAGTTAAAGATCAAATCTGCGACATTATAGCAGTTGATGAAAATAAGCGTTTAGTTGTACTGGAACTGAAAAATACTGAAGATAGATATATCGTTCAGCAACTTACTCGCTATTATGATGCTTTATTAGAAGAAAAGCCATTTCAGGAACAAATAGATTACGAGCAACCTGTTCAACTAGTAGCGATCGCACCTAACTTTCATAAGGATAGCCTGACAGATAGAAAATACCATAAACTTAACCTTCGTTTTTTAAGGCTTCAAGTTATTCAGATTAGTAAAAGCTTGTGTATACATTTAATTGATCTTGACACTAGCGAATCAAAAAAAATTAATGTTTCAAATCCACTTACAGAAAGGACAGGAAGCTTACCTAATTTTCCGTTAGCACTCCAAAAGCTATTAAACAATTGCTCGCATGAGCAAAAGCAAGTTATTTTGAGCATTCGCAATCAAATTCTCAGCTTTGAGGAACGTATAGAAGAAATAGTCACATTTAAAAGTATCAAATATGGTAAGAGCAAGGGAAAACAAAGTAAGCTGTGCGCTGAGTTTTGTTCTGATAGCAAAGGTTCAATTTTAATTTTCTTCTGGCTACCGCGAAAAGGTCTAACGAGTAAAGTAATTAGTAGAGCAAGAATTTGGACGGATTGGAATGGGAAAGCTTTGATAGAGGGTTACGTATCAGAAGGAATTGGTACAAAAATTAACTCACATAAAAGAATAATAGCCAATCGACATAAGAAACTCAAAGAGCTTTTAGCAAAACAAGGAAGCTACTATTCAAATAAAACTTTTTTTAGGCAATATAATAAAGATATGAATGCTATTAAAAAGAAGCTTTATAATTTACAACCAGTAACACATGAGGAAATGCAATATTTTGACGAAGGCTGGCGACCAGCCACAGAGGAAGAACTTCAATCCCTTGAAGAAGATACAGAATTTGAATATGAAACACCGTACTTATCTTTAGAGTTATTAACAGATTTAGTTTTAAAAAGTTGGCTAAAAAGACTTTAAACACAGAAGAATGATTGCCTCCTACAATATTAAACTGCCTTTTTTTTTCATAGTTAATCGAGTTGCATCTTTATAGCTTTGCCACTTTGCGCCTTTGCGTCTTTGCGCGACATAAAATCTTGTCTTTAAACGCAACTTGGTATAAGCTATCGAGAAAAAGGATAACATGACCTTCAAACTCGAAAACGTCGTCCCTTGGGGGCGATCGATGCAGGAATACATCAAGATATTCGACCTCAAGCCTGACGAACTAAGGTTGAAAATTCTTGATTGTGGCGGTGGACCTGCTAGCTTTAACGCAGAAATGACACAGCAAGGATACAATGTTATGTCTAGCGATCCAATCTATCGATTTACAGCGGCAGAAATTGCTCAACGAGTACGAGATACTTATCAAAAAATTATTGATGGTACTAAAATCAACTACGATCGCTTCGTTTGGCGAGATATCCCCTCACCAGAAGAATTGGGCAAAGTTAGAATAGCAGCGATGAATAAATTTATTGAAGATTTTCCATTTGGACTACAACAAGGTAGGTATATTACAGATGAATTACCTAACTTATCATTTAACTCAAAACAATTCGATCTAGCCTTGTGTTCGCATTTCTTATTCACGTATTCCGATAACCTATCATTAGATTTTCACATAGCTGCAATTAGCGAAATGTGTCGCGTCGCCAAAGAAGTAAGAATTTTTCCTTTACTCGTGCAGTTTTCGGGAGAAGTATCACCTTGGCTGCAACCAGTGATAGATGAAATGCAAAAACGAGAATATGAAGTAGAAATTAGACAAGTAGCTTATGAATTTCAGAAAGGCGGCGATCGGCTCTTAAGAATAAGTATTGCAGATTAACAATACACGAGACAATATAGTATAGGTAGGCATTGCCCACCCTACTTTTGACTTTTGACTTTTGACTTTTGACTTGCGTATATTGGTGGGTGACATTCCGTTTCTGCGCCCTCAGAATTTTTCCTATGACTCAAATTGTCTGGATTGCCCGCCACGCCAATCGTCTTGATTTTGTCAATCCTGAGTGGTTTCTCACCGCAGAACGACCCTTCGATCCACCAATCTCCGAAGATGGTAAAGTTCAAGCACGACAACTGGCTCAACGGCTGAAAGGAGAAAATATTAGTCATATCTTTGCTTCCCCATTTTTGCGAACGGTGCAAACAGCTAACTACATTGCAGAAGTCCTCAGCCTTTCCATTAACTTAGAGTCTGGTTTGAGTGAATGGCTGAATCCCGCTTGGATGCCACAAGCGCCAAAAAGAGCGCCCCTAGAAGTTCTAACCCGCATGTTTCCTCGAATTGACACCAGCTATACTTCCCGTGTCATAGCAGAATATCCCGAAACCGGAGAAGTTGCCCTGGAACGGGCTGGTAAAACGGCTGAGTTATTGGCAGAAGAATTTCCCAAAGATATTCTGTTAGTAGGACATGGAGCATCTGTAGTAGGTGCAACAATGGGTCTGGTAGGAGCAACGGCTCAAATAGAGGTTAACGCCGCTTTGTGCTGTTTAGTAAAAGTTGTGCGTCCAGCCCCAGAACAACCTTGGGTGTTGGAATTAAATGGCGACACATCCCACCTCAGCAAAACCGAAAAAATTATTCGATTCCATTAAAGCGATCGCTATGACAATACTGTTAGCAGGGGATATTGGTGGCACGAAGACGATCTTGCGTCTGGTAGAAACGACAGAAGCAACACCTAAATCCCTTTACGAACAACGTTACAACAGCCGTGACTATACAGATTTAGTCCCCATCGTAGAGGAATTTTTAGCCACAACTGAAGAAAAGTTGGGGAAAAAACTCACACCGCAAAAAGCTTGCTTTGCGATCGCAGGGCCAGTGGTGAATAATTCGGTACAGTTAACCAACTTGACTTGGTTGCTCGAAGCGTCCAGGCTAGAGGAAGAGTTGGGAATTAAGTCTATTTCCTTAATCAACGACTTTGCAGCTGTCGGCTACGGAATTTTAGGTTTGCAGGAATCAGATTTACACACTCTCCAAGCAGGTAAACCCCAGACTAGTACACCCATAGCAGTCATTGGTGCGGGAACGGGGCTGGGGCAAGGATTTTTAATTCAACAGGGCGACACCTACCAAGTCTTCAGTTCCGAAGGCGGACACGCTGATTTTGCCCCTCGTTCCGAGTTAGATTTTCAATTATTGAAACATCTTTTAGATAAGCACGATATCCAACGGGTTTCAGTAGAACGAGTCGTATCTGGACAAGGAATTGTCGCCATCTACCAATTTTTACGCGATCGCCAAAGCGTGAAAGAATCGCCCGAAATTGCTCAAGTTGTAGAGGCTTGGGAAAAACAAACAGGCAAAAGTGAAAAAACCGTCGATCCAGCCGCCGCCATTTCCAAAGCAGCCTTAGAAAAAAGCGATCGCTTGTCAGAACAGACAATGCAGATCTTTGTTGAGGCTTACGGTGCAGAAGCAGGAAATCTCGCCCTCAAACTTTTACCTTACGCAGGATTGTATATTGCTGGTGGCATTGCGGCAAAAATTCTGCCTTTAATGCAAGAGGGTAGCTTTATCCGCGCCTTCACCAGTAAAGGACGAATGCGCCCTTTATTAGAAAACGTGCCCGTGCATATCGTTTTGCGAGGGGATATCGGGCTAATTGGTGCGGCGATCGCAGCCGATCGATTGTAGATAGGGACAAGGGAGACAAGCGCAAAAGTGCAATCCAAAATCCAAAATCTAAAATTCTCCAACTCCCGATTTCTGTACGGGCGGGTTCACCAGACAACTGCGTTTTGACAGAGATTTCAGGTAAACCCGCCCCTACAAATCCCTGCTCCCTACTCACTCAAATAACAATGACAATGCGGTTTCTCAATTGTCGATTCAACCACAGCATTGAGAGCTACTGCCGCTAACAAGCCACCACCCATTGTCCCCTCAATGGTAATGTAGGGAATACCAGCACGCATCAATCGCCGTTTCGCAGCTGGAGCATGGCTGAATCCAATTGGCATTCCAATAATTAAAGCGGGTTGAAATTGCCCTTTAGCAACGGCATCGCAAGCAGCAATTAACACCGATGGAGCATATCCTACTACAAAAATACAGCCTGGTGGTAACTGTTGCAACTGTTCTTGCCATTGACTTTGATGCCAAAATGCTTGCTCGGCTTCTACCACGCTGGTAACGTGAGGATCGGCGATTAAGGTAATGACTGGACAACCTAAATGAGTTAGGCGAGTGCGATCGCAAGCTGCAACTACAGGAACGACATCACCGACAATTTGACAGCTTTGAGTCAAGGCATGACGGGCAGCAGCGATCGCCCCTTTACCCACTCTGATAAAATTTACTAAACTGACATCGCCACAAGCAAGCACCAGTTTAGAAAGTAAGTCTACTTCGATCTCCGAACGGTTAGATAGATCGGGTAATAATTGTTGCAAAGATTCCTGAAATTCTTCTGGGTGAGCGTGGGTGGCTGCATCCCAATTTTCCCACAGTTGTTCTAGTTGTCCCAGTCCGTCTTGGCTTTCAACTTCCAACAAGCGTAACTGCGCGATCGCCTCTGCTTGCAAGTTTTGACAGGAGCGATCGCGCCCGAGCAATCCTTCCAACGCTGTCGCTGTCTGCCGCAACCGCGCCATTTGTTGCATGACTAAGTGGTATTGTTGTTGTAATTGTATTGTTAAATTTGCTACTTTGTTGGGCGCATTAGTTTTTAGTAACTCTCGAATATGAGACAGTTGAAAACCTTGCTGTTTCAGCGCCACGATCCGTCGCAACCGTTGCACGTCTTCTTGAGTGTAGAGGCGATAATTGCTCTGCGATCGCTCTGGGGGTGGCAAAATGCCTAGTTGGTGATAGTGTCGTACCATCCTAGGGGTACATCCGCCTACCGCTTCAGTAAGTTCTTTGATTGTCAAATGTGCGGCTGTCATGCTTCTTAAGAGGGAATGCGATCGCAACTCTCAAAGTCAGGTATATTAATTCCACCATATCAAAACAATTACTATGCTTAACTCGCCAGCAGTCAATCCTTTTTTACATTTTAAAGCTCGTAACTTATTTATTTTATTTCTTATTGTTGTTTTTGAGTTGATTCTTATTGTAGAGTTTTTCCTAATCTTCTTCAAGTGGAACAGCGATGAGCCAATATTTTACGAGTTGATATCTTATTACGCAATAATTTTACCCTGCATCTGGATTTTACATAGATTTCATCAGTTATCTATTCATCCTAAATATTTAATTGGCAAATTACCAAGTCGCGATCGCTGGCTGTTTTTATGTGGGATTGCGATCGCTATCTGCCTATTTTCGTGGGGAATCGACTTGTTATTTTTTTACAGCTTATCTTTATTTTCTCCTACTTTGGCTGTAAGTTTAGTTAATTTTTTATACAATCCTCCTGCCAATACTTCGGCTTTCCCAGTTCTTGCTTACTTATTGAATGTAATTTCTTTAGTTGTAGTTGCTCCCGTTACCGAAGAATTTATTTTTCGTGGTATTCTCATTCATCGATGGGCAATGAAATGGGGAGTATCACCAGCAATATTAGTTTCTGCAATATTTTTTGGTTTAGCTCATATCGTTCCTCTGGGTGCAACAATTTTTGGAATTTTGACGACACTACTGTATTTCAAAACTCGCACGTTAATCGTACCAGCGATCGCTCATGCAATGAATAATGCTGCCACAATTATTCTAGAATTGTTCTTTCCTAGCCAACAAATATCTACAATTTATAATTTTTCTGAATATTTGCACTGGGGACTTATACTAACAGTAGTTACAGCTCTTTTTGTGATTCGCTTTGTTTATAAAAATTGGTACAAACAGCAATTAACTTTGCCTTACTTTAATAATGCATATGAATAAGATATTAACAGATGAGATCGTAGAAGATAAATTATAGGTAACAAGTAAAATTATGAAGGAAAGATTTGGTGAAACTAAAGATTTTCAATCAACTCTTCAGGTGTTACTCTAGCTTGCTTAAGAATACCGCTCAAGGTTCCTATCTTCAGTTCTCGATGTACGGGAACGACACAGCCAATTTCGCTTTCTGTTGTTACTTTCTTCATTACGATATGGCTACCTGTTTGTCGAACTTGCACAAATCCTAAACGTTCTAAAGCACGAATTGCTTCCTGACTAGAAATCCTTGGTAGCCTAGGCATAGCTAACTTCTATGTTAGTAATATATCTAGGAGAGGTTTCAGATAAAGGAAACTCTTCTAAATAAAGTTTTGTTGCTTCGCGTAAATTAGCGATCGCCTGTTCTATAGTTTCTCCTTGATCTACTGTGCCAACTTCTGGGCATTCAGCAACATACATCTCGTCTTCTCGATAAACTATCGCTGTAAAACTTCGAGTTTTCATACTATTATTTAAACCTCATCAATTGTAATAATAACAGTTCTTCCAGTAGGGTGGGCAATGCCCACTTACTCTTAAATTCCATCTTATGTTGTTCAAAATCGATAAAAAATTTGTTTTAGCTGCTGCTTTCTACTTTGACTTAGAAGAGCGATCGCAAATTTGACTACTAAATAAGGTATCGCCAAAATATTACTAAAAATTACTCGCCATCTATTCCAAGATAAAATTGCTCTTGAGGTAGGATACACGCCCCAAAATTGATTGACAGAACACACCATTTCATTGCCTAACGCCGTCACTTCATGCCACCAAACCATAGGAATATAGAGCATTTCTCCTGGCTCTAATATAACTTCTTGCTTGTTCGCCAATGCTTGCTTAAACTTGGGAAACGCTATAAAGTCAGGATTTTCTGAATATACCGTACTAAACCAAGAACGCAGTTCTAAACCGCGTAGTAAATGTACGAATACTGAAAATGGATATAGATTATAAGTTTGATTGGGTGGAAACAATACAACTTTTTTCGTTCCATGTAACTGCATCAAAATACCGTCTAGCGTATCGTAGTGCAAACATTCCATATGTCCTCCAGGCGCTACCCAAAGATTAAGATTGCCTATAGGTTTAGTTAAACCCAATTTTTCGCCAATACCGCTTAAAGATTCATTATTTTCTAAATTCGTATCTCTCAACGAGCATTTAGCTAAATAAATATCCTTTTCATGCGCCTCATGACTATGTAATAACTCTATATAGTCTGTAAAGGGCATCATTTGTAGCGGAACACCACTACCAATATTTTTCCAAGTGCGTTTATCTTGTTGATATCTTTCCTGTCCGTAATAGCGAAAGAAAAACTCTTGGCTACCCAACTGTTCGCGCAAATAATCTATGTTCCAATCACCCGCTGGCAATCCTGTAACAATAACTGGATTGCCCATTTTTTGATAATTTTCAAAAAAGATTTCCGGTGTCAGTGACGATAGATCTATACGTGCAACTGAAGAGACTATTTTGTCAGCAATTAACTGCATGGAAAATTTAGGTATACTTTCCATAACCTGCCCTTTTTGGCAAGAAAACTTACTATTTTAATATAAATTAAATATTAGCTAATAGACAATTGGCTGAATTGGTTAAATAAAAAATACGTGCAATTGCCTCACAAACCTGACAAAGTAGAATAAAACTAACCGATTTTCTCAATTGCTATTTATAATAGCGCAGACAAAAGCGTGAGGAACCAATGCCAAATTTCTTGCTGCCACTGTTGCAAATCGTTGCCGAGCAGACAAAAAATAACTTTATCAAGAAAACCCGCCAGGTAGAAGCAGTACAAGAGCGGTTTTTACAAGATTTGTTACAAACTCATCAAGGGACGGAATTAGGACAGAAATATAACTTTCAAAACATTAAAACTGCCGAGCAATTTCGCCAGCGCGTCCCCATTTTACCCTATAGTAGCTACCAACCCTACTGCGATCGCATCGCCCAAGGGGAACAAAATATCCTTACCCCCGATCCTGTCGTCTTCTTCAATCTGACAAGTGGCTCTACGGGAGCGCATAAGCTAATTCCCGTCACCAACCGCTTTCAAAACTCCTTACGCCGTCCTAACCTAACTAGTATCGGCTTTCTCAGCTCGGCACTACGTCAACGGGGGTTGAAATTTGGCAAAGTCATCACCACCAACTCAACCCAACTGATGGGACTTACCAGTGGCGGAATTCCCTACGGACCCGCTAGCGTAGGAGTCTTGCGGATGGGAAAGTTTCTTTGCGAACAGTTATTCGCTCATCCTTTTGAAGCACTGCAAGCACCCGACAGCTTAACGCGCCATTATCTGTGTCTGCTGTTTGCCTTACAGCAACCGAATACAAGGGGAATAGCAGCTAACTTTCCCATGCTCATTTTGCGTACCTGCGGTTACTTAGAATATTATGCCGAAGACTTCATCCGAGACATTGAAAAAGGAACGCTCGCGCCTTGGTTGCAGCTAGAACCAGAACTACGGCTGAAATTAGAGCAGCAATTAGTAGCTAACCCCCATCGCGCCAAGCAGTTGCGAGAAATCTTGCAAGCAGAAGGTAGACTCACCCCCGAACTCGCATGGTCGGATCTTTCCTTCATAGTCGCAGCTAGAGGCGGAACTTCTGACTTTTACTTCGAGCGGTTTCCTGACTACTTTAGCGGTACACCTGCGTTTGGTGCGGTTTACTGCTCGGCAGAAGGTACGTTTAGTATCTATCCAGAGCTAAATTCCGATGCCAGCATTTTAGCGATCGAAAGCGCATTTTTTGAATTTATTCCTCAAGACCAGTGGGATGTAGAACAACCAAAAACGCTACTACCTAGCGAAGTCAAACCCGGAAACTCCTATCGCATTTTGATGAGTAACTACAGTGGCTTCTATCGCTACGATATTGGCGATGTCATGGAAGTCGTGGGATTTTACGAACAAGCACCGCTGATTGTATTCCGCCATCGGCGCGGCGGCTTGCTATCGTCAACTACGGAGAAAACAACTGAATTTCACGTCACTCAGGTAATGCAGGTACTACAACAAGAATTCAATTTACTTCTAGAAGATTTTTGTATTACCTTATCCAATGATGTCATTCCCGCATATTATCTGGTTAACATCGAGCTTGCACCTGGAAAGGCACTCGAAAATCCGCAGCAATTTCTCGATCGCTTTGACCGTCAACTACAATCAATTCACACTTCCTACGCTGTGAAGCGAATCAACAACGATCAAATTCCACCACCAAGACTGCGAATTCTGGCTCCTGGTAGCTTTGCGATCGTGCGACAAAGGCAGTTAGATAAAGGAATACCAGATTCCCAACTGAAATTTCCCCACATCAACGAAGATCGCAATTTTTTGGCAGGACTGAGGGTAGAACGGGAAATACAGTTAACAGTTATCAGTTAACAGTTATCAGTGAAGAAAGGGAACAGGGAATAGGGAACAGTGACCAATTACCCATTACCCATTACCCATTACCAATTTTGATGAGTTTGGAGAGCTGAATGGTCAATCTCGTTCTATCCGCTTTAGATGCTGTCACAGGCATAACAAAGGCAAATTTTGTCAGAAAAACGCGCCAGATAGCAGAAGTACAGGAACAGTTTTTACTGAATTTACTACAGGCTCATCGCTACACTGAATTTGGTAGGAAATATCAACTAGGCGAGATTAAAACAATCGATCGCTTTCGCGATCGCGTGCCAATTTTACCCTATAGCAGTTACGAACCTTTTCTCGATCGCATTGCTGGCGGCGAACAAAATATTTTAACAGCCGATCCTGTAGTCTACTTGACGCTAACAAGTGGTTCGACAGGGAAAAAGAAAATGATTCCGACGACGAGGCGATCGCAAAATATTACTCGTCAAGCTACCCTAATCAGCATGGGTTTTCTGACCGCTGCTTTACGTCCTAGAGGGCAACAGTTTGGCAAAATTCTCTTGACAAATTCTACCCAACAATGGGGACGCACTAACGCTGGCATTCCCTACGGTCCTGCTAGTGCTGGTGTCCTAAAGATGGATCGATGGCTGTACGAGACATTTTTTGCCCAGCCTTACGAAGCTCTCCAGGTAGCAGATAGCCCTGCCCGCCATTATCTCGCCTTGTTATTTGCCTTGCAAGATCCGCTGATGCGGGGAATGCTTGCCAATTTCCCAATGCTGATTCTTCGTACCTGCAACTATTTAGAGCAATTTGCCGCAGACTTAATCCGCGATATCGAAAAAGGTACTATTGCCGAATGGTTGGAAGTAGAACCAGAACTACGGCTGAAATTAGAACGGCGCTTGTCAGCTAATCCAGTTCGAGCCACTCAATTGCGGGAAATCTTCAAATCAGAAGGCAGACTGACTCCTCAACTCGCCTGGTCTCAATTATCCTTCGTAGCGTGCGCCCGTGGGGGTACGTCTGACTTTTATTTCCAGCGATTCCCTAGTTACTTTGGCGATACACCCATTTTTGGTGCAGTGTTTTCCTCTGCCGAAGGGATGTTTAGTATCTACCACGAACTGAACGACGACAGCAGCATTTTAGCCGTAGAAAGCGGATTTTTTGAATTTATCCCTCAAGACCAGTGGCAAGTAGAACAGCCCAAAACGCTACTCGCTACTGAAGTTAAGCCAGGAGAACGATATCGCATTCTGACTACGAGTTATAACGGATTTTATCGCTACGATATCGGCGATGTGATTGAAGTCGTCGGATTTTACGAGCAAGCACCGCTCATCGTATTTCGTCACCGTCAAGGTGGATTGATTTCTTCCACAACAGAAAAGACGACAGAAGCCCATGCAACTCAAGTAATGCAAGCCTTACAGCAGGAATTCGGCTTATCACTAGAAGATTTTTGTATTACTTTGTCAGAAAATGATTTTCCTGCCCGTTATTTGGTCAATATTGAGTTGGCTAATGGCTTTACGCTGAAAGAGCCGCAGGTTTTTTTAAGTGAATGCGATCGCAAATTACAAGCAGCCAATACTCATTACGAAATTAGCCGTAAAGATCCAATTCCGCCTCCCCGACTGCGAATTTTAGCTCCTGGTAGCTTTGCCATCCTCCGCCAACGCCAGATCGAAAAGGGAATTCCCGATTCTCAACTCAAGTTTCCTCACATCAGCGAAGACCGCAATTTTTTATCTGGCTTGCAGGTACAGCAGGAGATTAAGCTGCCAGAGGATAAAGACTAAGAAAATTTTAGATTATTGGATTAATCCAAAACCCAAAATGGAATCACGCACCACTCATTCCCGACTCCCTTGTACGGGCGCACAGCCGTGCGCCCCTAAGACTCCTGACTTCCAAATACGAACAACAATATACCAACGACAATCGAAGCACTCGCAGCTGTGTAAAAACCAGCTTCTATACCGTTGTTTTTGACGACAAAGCCCAAAACAATTGGACAGAAAGATTGTCCGATGAAGCCTGCTCCAGCCCCCGCAGATAGCACGCTCGATCGCAATTGGGAAGGAGCAAGATTCGCCAAGGCATCGTAAAGGTTGGGTAGGATCAGACCAAATCCAGCACCAAAACCAATCGCAGCTAACATAATTAAACCGATCTCGCGTAAAAATGGGATCGTGCCTAGTGTCAGTGCCATCAAGATGAAGCCAACAGATGTGGCTTTATACAAACCCAAGGTTTGAGATAGCTTTCTGGCTCCAAAAGCGGAGATAATTGCTGCCCCTAGAGCGCGAGAAGCCAAGACTAGGCTGTTAGTCAGCGTATTAGCATCGATCGTATCTTTGAAATATTGCGGGGTATAAAAAACGACAGAATACATCACGATTGATGTCAAGCTTAGCGTTAGCAACAACCAAATAGTTTGGTAGCGTCCTAAAACTTGCCATAGTTTATGCTGCGATCGCTCCTTTTTTACGGAAGTGCGCTCTGGTGGCTGTGGCAAGATCCTAGCTGTCAATACCGCTAAGGGTAGCCCGATCGCGTACAGGCAGAAAATATATCGCCAGTGGAAGAAATAGCCTACTCCGCCCCCCAACAATGGAAAGACGATCCCCGCAAGCGTCAGCGTCCCTGTAGCATAACCCAATGCTTTGGCTCGTTCCTCGCCCTCATACATACTCGTGAGTAGACCTAAGCTGGCAGATGTAATACCTGCCGTGGCGATGCCCAAAAATCCTCGTAGCGCGATTAAGGGCAGGAAATCATCTACTGCGGCTCCAGCAGCACCCACTACGGCGTAGCAAAATAGGGAAACCACTAGTACCTTTACCCTCCCCACGCGATCGGCGAGAATTCCAAGGGGAAGACTAAACAGACCGAGTGCCCAGACATGAGCCGCTGCCAAATAACCACCGATCTCTGGTGCTAGCTGGAGTTGTTGCTTAATCTCCCCTAGGGCAGGGTTAAACACTGCTCCAGTCATTGTCGTGAGGGAACCAGCCGCCATCAGCACCATTAACTGAGGATTACTCGCGATCGCGGCAAAAGCTGTTGTTGGCGATAGTGATAATTTTCGCATGTTCGGTGATTGGTGATTGGTGAGTGGTGAGTGGTGAGTGGGGAGTGGGGAGTGGGGAGTGGGGAGTGGTTAACTTCTGTCTCCTGTCTCCTGTCTCCTGTCTCCTGATAACTGATAACTGTAGTATGAGTGGACAGTTGGCGTGCTGTCAGGAATTATGCTGACAATTTTGCCGAATTAAGGGACACTAGAAAGCTAAATATTGTCAGAAACAAGCAAGAGAGGAACGATTCATGGAACTGGCTACGACCCTAACAAGTCAGACAGTTCAGAATGCTATCCGCGAAATCGGAATTAATCCAGATTACTGGTATCCGGTTGGGTGGGCAAATCGACTGCAATCTGGTCATATTATGCCCGTAACGATCTGGAAACAAGCAATTGCTGTTTTCCGCGACACGGATGGACAACTTCATGCTCTAGATGATGCCTGCGCCCACAAGGGTGTGGCTCTACATAAAGGGCAAATTCAGGGAAAACATTTATTGTGTCCCTATCATGGTTGGGAATTTAATGGTGCAGGTCAATGCGTCAAAATCCCATATCTCACTGAGACGCAAAAGCTACCCTGCGCTCAAGTTCGCAGCTACCCTGTCTGCGAAAAATACAACCTGATCTGGATTTTTCCTGGTGATGCGAGTTTGGCAGCTAGTAGTCCCTTACCAGAAGTGCCGGAATTTGACGATCCAGATTGTCTAATAGTGCCAATCCCAGGTCATTTTCAAGCACATTTTACCATCTGTAACGAAAACACGATGGATGTGTTTCATGGGTTTTTACACAAAAACCTCCAAGGTTGGTTTGACCCCGTACTGACGAGCTTGAAGACGACAGAATCATCGGTTCATGCCGATTATCGCGTGTCTTACAAGGGAGTCATGACGAAAATTCTGGGTTTGAGCGATCGCGGCGACGAGGTAACAACTCGTACTGTCTCGATCCATTATCGCTATCCCCACTACCAAAGTTCTCTAGAAGGTGTTTCCTCTTTATACCTGATGCGATCGCCTGTGGGACCGACGGAAACGAGATCGTTTGCCCTGATGTTTCTCCGGCTAAATTTACCTCAGTGGTTGGTGCAGCCGTTCAAACCCCTAATTTCTAGCTATGTCTGGCGCTTTTTATTCTCTAAGTTTCTCGACCAAGATATCGAAATGATGGAAAGCGAGCAACTCTCTTATTCAAAAAATCCCCAAAGGCGCTATGTAGAAATTAATCCGGCAATTATTGCCCTGCAACGGGTGATGATGCGGCAATACGAGCAATATTGCCAAAAACAACTGACTTCCCAACTCTCAGGGAACCAGCAGGAGGAATCGCTGTCTTTATCTGAAGCGATCGCCTCTAGTCGGGTAGAGTAAAGCTAATCTATTACCAATCGCATGAAGCAATTATCTCGTAACTACAATCCATCAAAACCATTGCTAGTAATACCAATATGAATGTAGTATTGCTGGCACAATGTCTTATTCATAGACTCAATTAAGCTGCCCGCTCCGGCAGGAAATAAGCGCCTGGATAGTCTAAAAATTACCTAACCAGGGAAAATATTAATAATGTTGAGCCAGACGCACTAAGCTATCTGGGAATTTCAGGTGAGGGGAGTAAATTCGTGCAAGTAGTCAAAGAGTACGTTCAGCGTTGGTATGAAAGTGGGCTAGCCCCTGATGAGTATATTTGCCATCAAAAACAAGGCAATTTAGTTGAAATCGAAGAAGGAGCAACAGGAGAGCGGCAAACTGTCTTGACATTTTGCACTAATGATGTATTAGGGTTGGTTCACGATCGCTCCGTCAAGCAAGCAGCAGTTGATGCAATTTGGCAGTACGGCACTTCCAATAGTGGATGTTCGGTACTAAACGGGCGCATCGACTTGCACCGCCAGTTAGAAGCAGAAATTTCTGCGTTCAAGCATCTGCCCCATACTCAGCTATTTGTCAATGCTTGGATGGCAATGCAGGCGCTGATGGATGCCTTCTGTCACTTGGCAATTCCCGTACCAGGGTTCCAAAATACAAGAGAAACTCTGATTCTTACCGACGTGCTAAACCACGGCTGTATTGTCTCAGCTGTTGTCAATGCTGGAACGCGCTCTGGTAAAGTATTCAGCCACAGCCCCCGCGTCCGCGTCAAAGCTTATCGTCACTGCGATGCTGAAGATTTACAGCGTAAGCTTTATCGTTATGCTCGTCCAGATGACAGAATTCTGGTGGTTTCCGATGCTGTCTTCTCCATGGATGGGGACATTGCCCCTCTACCAGATATGATTGACGTGTTGCAAAATTATCCAGGTAGCGTCCTGGTGATGGATGAAGCACATGCTAGTGGCGCACTTGGAGCGACGGGAAGGGGAATTTACGAATATTTTGGGCTGACTCCCCAGGATGCGATCGCACGGGGTATCGTACCGCTAATTATGACTACGTTCTCTAAGTTTGCCGCCTCTGCTGGTGCGGCAATTAGCAGCCACGTTGCTGAGTTGATTCCACTATTGAACGTTTCTCCCTCTTCTATCGGCACGATTTCTTTACCCGCACCCACCACCGCCGCTGCTCTAGAAAGTATTCGGCAAGTGCGTCAGCGTCCAGAGTTGGTACGACAATTGCAAGAAAATACTAAATACTTGCGATCGCGTTTGGCTAAACACGATTTTGAAGCTTTGGGCGAAACCAACGTCGTTCCTGTCATTTTACCCACCGAATGCAACCCGAAATACTTTGCTCGCCAATTAATGCAAGAACACGGTATCTGGGCATCGGCAATTTGGTATATTGCTAAGCCGCGCTTGCGAATTACTGTCAACGCCTTGCATACTGAAGAGGATATGGATCGGTTAGTAGAAGGGATGGTAGCAATTCGGGATACGATCTATAAACCCATGATCAGTGCTTAACAGAACAAGCAAGATTATTAAAAACTTAGATATTTTTTTCAGACCAGGATACATTGCTGTATTTTGGTCTTAATTCGTTGTATGAAAGGAGCCAGAAGTCAGAAGTCAAAAGTTAAAAGTCAAAAGTCAAAAGTCAGAATTATATTTTCTCTCCCTTGTTCCCCACTCCCCCGACTCCCGACTCCCCACTCCCCACTCCCCTGACTCGTAAGTAATGCAAACAATTACCAAATTTCAACTCAAACCTGTAACAACTCCAGCAGAACAAGAACTTTTCCTCGATGTTCCTGCTAGAGTGTACGCGAACGATCCGCACTGGGTTCCTCCGATCCGCAGTAGTGAAGCCAAGCAATTTTCGCCCAGTAATTCTTTTTTTGACTACGGCAAGGCACAACAATTTATCGCTTTATCTCAGTCAGGGGAACCGATAGGTAGAATTGTGGCGGCTGTGAATCAGCGGTTAATTGCCAAAGAAGGTCAAAATGTCGGCGTATTTGGCTTTTTTGAATGTATGCCAGATTTTGATGTTGCTCATGCTCTACTCCAGGCTGCCTGTAATTGGCTGCGGGAACAAGGTATGACTGTAGTTAGAGGATCGATCGATTTTTCGACTCATAACGGCTGTTTATTTTTAGTAGATGGCTTTGACTCCCCACCGATGATTTTGATGCCTTACAATCCACCCTATTACTCAGAGTTTGTAGAGCGGGACGGGTGGTACAAAGGTAAAGATGCTTATACGTATAATTTTCCACTAGATAAACCTTTGCCAGCAGAATTTGAAAAAGCTTATCGCGTTGCTTGTAAAGCTGGTGTAACTTTTCGTCCCATCAGAACCAAGGGCAACGAGTTTGAGGCAGATGCACTCAAAGTCTACGATCTTCTCGTCCGCATGTTTGCCGATAACTACAGCTATTCACCGCAAACGCCAGAAGAGTTTTTGGATAAAGCGCGATCGTTTCAATCTTTAATCGATCCCGATCTCTTTCCAGTTGCTGAGTACAACGGTGAGATGGTGGGTATGTGGATGGGATTGCCTGACTTTAATATTGTCCTCAAACATATAGGTGGTAAGCTCGATTGGCTCGGTACGCTCAAATTTTTGTGGTATCGTCGCCAAATTGACCAAGGGCGAGTGATTTACATTTGCTCTCTACCAGAATATCGCCGCAAAATGGTTTCTTTAGCCCTAATTTATCTAGGAATGCAAGGTGGAATCAAAAAAGGCAAGCCTTACAAACGGGCGGAATTAGGGCATATCTACGAGGATAACTTGGCTTCTCGCAAGCTAGTAGAGGCTGCTGGTGGTAAAATTCACAAAACCTACCGCATCTATGAAAAGGTTTTGTAAGCGTTTCAGTTGAAAAAGGGAGCAGGGAGTCGGGAGTCGGGATGAGTGAAAATACCAACTACCCAATAACACATGACAAATGACCAATGACCAATATGAAAGCACTAATTACTGGCGCTAATGGTTTTACAGGTTCTCATTTGGTGCGTGCTTTAATTCAACGAGGAGATACTGTTGTTGGTTTGGTACGCAAGTCTAGCGACCTTTCTCGCCTTGCTGACAGCAACATACAGTTAGTTTATGGCGATATCAGCGATCGCATCGTCCTCCGCACCGCTATGGCTGGCGTAGATGTAGTATTTCACACGGCGGCTTATGTAGAACTGGGAATAGTCGATGCGGTAAAAATGGAAGGGGTGAACGTCGAAGGAACCCACGCTGTCTTAGAAATCGCTCAAGAATTGGGAGTGGGGAAGGTAATTTACTGTAGCACTGTTGGAATTTACGGCGACACCCAAGGAAAAGTGATTGACGAAACTTTTAGCCGCACTCAAACTGACTTTTCCTCTGCTTATGACATTACCAAGTACAAAGCACAAAAGTTAGCCGATCGATTCGCCGCCCAAGGATTACCCGTAGTTAGCGTTATGCCTACAGGAATTTTTGGTTCTGATGACCCCCATTTCGGTCCCGTGCTAAAACAATTTCTCAAAGGCGGACTGAAGTTGTGGGCTGGGGGCGATCGCATTACGGGTATCGTTCATGTAGATGATTTGGTCGCAGCAATGCTTCTAGCCGCCGAAAAAGGCAAAACTGGCGAACACTTTATCATTTCCGCTGGAGATTTACCCACTAAGGAAATGTTTCAAATTATTTCCCAAGAGTCAGGAATTCCCGTTCCCAAAGAAGCGCCCAAATCTCTTGTTAGGCTTGTAGGAAATATTCTCGATCCAATCGGTAGATTGTTGAAATGGCAACCTCCCCTCAGCCGCGAACGAGTGCATTACGTTTACGATCGCTGCGTGCGGGTTAATGCAACTAAGGCGAGAACAGAACTGGGATGGCAACCGCGATCGGTCGAAGAAGTATTGCGTCAAATTACCCAAGAACTAACGTAAGGGCGTAAAATCCCACATTTTGTATTATAACACGCTAGGGGCGCACATCTGTGCGCCCCTAGCAAGATTTAATATTTGTGGTAGGGTGTGTTACAATAGCGCACCTTACAGTTTCTAATGCTGCTTTAACATCCCATCTTCTAGATGGCTGACGCGATCGGCAACATCGATAATTCTAGGGTCGTGCGTCACCATCAGTACGGTACAACCTTGCTCTTTTGCTAAATTGCGGAGTAGCTGAATCACATTATGACCGCTTTGAGAATCTAAAGCCGCTGTCGGCTCGTCCGCCATAATTAACTTGGGATTACCAGCCAAAGCACGGGCGATCGCCACTCGCTGCTTTTGTCCGCCAGATAAGTCGCTGGGTTTTTGGTTAATCTGCGTTCCCAGTCCTACCTGTTCCAACAGCGATATCGCTTGTTTGTGGGCGATTGCGCCATTAATTCCCTTATAGTTCAGCACCAACTCGACATTTTCTGCTGCTGTCAGTGCCGGAAATAAATTAAATCCTTGAAAAATAAAACCAATATCATGCAATCTAAATCTTGCCAGCTTTTCACGCGACATTCTGGTAATTTCTTTACCCAGTAAATAAACGCATCCTTCAGTTGGCGTGAGCAATCCTGCCAAAATTGATAGCAAAGTTGTTTTACCCGAACCTGAAGGTCCCATTAACAACTGAATATCGCCAGCACGAATTTCTAGATCGATTCCCTTCAAGACTTGATACTGCTGCTGTCCTGACTGGAATGCCATTTCTATGCCTTTGGCGACAATGGCGGCTGATTCAGGAATAGTGACGCCACAGTTAGAAGCCGCCGATTTTTTGCGGTGCTTGACTGAAGGCTTGATTGCAGTGGCGAAATTAGTTAAAGAAGCTGTCATTGTTGCCAAATATTTAATCGTTATGGATTTAACTTCAAGAAACTTTAGAGCAGTCAGGAAAAATATTAATCTTTGTAATGTTAGTCACTATTCTACTTACCTTATTTATTTCTCCCCATATAGCTTTCGGAATAAATGAAGCATTTATAAAGTTGTATATAGTTATTGTAAATAGTTTTTTCTTCCCAGAGGAGGAAGGACGTTATGCCTTAAAGACAATTGCTGGATCGACTCGCGTTACCTTTTGAATGGCAAATATTGCCGAACCGACGCAAATCGCCACTGTAATCCCAAATACAGCGATCGCTGTAGCAGGAGCGATTAAGATCGTTATACCTTGCGTTGCAAAAGTCCATGCACCAACACCGAAACTAAGAGCTATACCTGGGACGTAGCCTAAAACTGCCATCCACAATGCTTGCTCGATAATTACGCCATATATCGTCCAATCTGATGCCCCCATTGCTTTAAGCGTACCAAATTCGCGTAAATGGTCAGATACAGAGGAATAAAGAATCTGACCCACAATAATGCCTCCTACGATGATGCCAACTGCTGCACCTAAACCCAGAATAAAACCAACCCCCGTCCGTTGTTGCCAAAAACGCTGCGTTTTTCTAGTCAACTCAGCTTGGGTATAAGCAGTAGTAGTGGGTATAGCTGCTTCTAACCTCTGCTTGAGCTGTTGCAGGTCTTGTCCCGATTGAGCGCGAATCAAAATAAAAGAAATCGTATCCGCAGCCGCTAGCTGGCGGGGTGCGGTTTTAGGATTTTGTTTTTGACCCGTCGGCACAGTCGTACACTGAATATCTTCCGAACCAGTTTGCAACTTACAGGACAATCTCGCGTTTTGACCGCCAGTTGCGTAAGCATTGGCATTTTCTAAAGAGGTGAAGACAAAAGGATTAGACGTAATCGAGCGATTACCTTGGGTTAAGCCAACTACGCTCACTGTTAGAGAACCAAGTTCTGCCAAGTCACCAACTTTACTAATATTAAGCGATCGCAATGTACTTATATCCGCGATCGCAGTGTAAGGTTGTTGCAAGGCTTTCGTACTACCCTGAACCAAATTTTTCGGGTTAAACAATTGTCCCTGCGGATCGAAACCAATGACGCGGACTAAATTGATATCGCTGTTTGAGTGTCGCCAAACAGCACTCTTAAAAATCAGTGCTTCGGCGCGTGCTACTCCTGCAACGTTCTGAGCCTGATTCAAGGTTGTGGCTGGCAGTGGCAAGCTGAGTTCTGGCTGTACCAATGTATCAGAAGTTACCCAAATATCAGCATTGGCATTATATATTAACTGTGCGGTCGATCGCGTAAATCCATTGAATATTCCTGTTTGAATTGTTACTAGACTCACGGCGAACATGATCCCTGCTTGCGCTACCAAAAAGCGAGGAATATCTTCCAGCAGGTTTTTACGAGCGAGTGAGACCATAAGCCAAAACCGTGTATAGGAATATCTTACCGAGCAACAACTTTTGTTTACTAGACAGTAGACAGTTTGTTATTTGTCATTTGGAAGTGAGTAGTGAGTAGTGAGTAGTGGGTAGTTGACGGTTGTGGCTTAATTGTGAGTTGTGACTTGGCAATTGCTCCCTTGTCCTTCTTCCCCACTCCCAACTCCCCACTCCCCACTCCCCTAGATTTGGAACCATGCCGTTAAAGCTACTGCCAGAGCATCGGCAGCGTCATCTGGCTGCGGGATGTAATCTAGATTTAATTCTCGCGCTACGGCTAGTTGGACATCGCGTTTGTCGGCATTGCCCCAACCCGTAAGTGCTTGCTTAATTTGAGCGGGAGTAAACTCGATATAGGGAACGTTGTGCTGCGCTAATACGAGCATCAAAACTCCCCGTGCTTGCGCTACGGAAATCGTGCTAGCCATACGGTAAAAGAACAACTTTTCAATTGCGACTAAATCTGGCTGGCATTCTTTGAGTATGGTATGTAAATCTTCGTAAATCGTACAGAGTCGGCTGCCAATCTCGTGTTTAGCAGCAGTTTGAATCACGCCAAAGTCGAGCAACTGGACTGAAGGGGCGATCGCTGTGGTAGGAATTAGGGCAGACTTTAATGAAGTTGTCGTAGTGACGGGCGCTGTTAGTGTCGTACAAATAGCACCAAAGCCTAAAATTGCCAGCCCTGGATCTAATCCCAAAATCCGTTTTTCCAGCCGTTTTTCAGTCTGTTTTTCTAAGCGCACTTAACCCTTTTACCTCGTTACCTTGTCTAGATTGCTATCCTAGATTGCGATCGTTGTTCCGCAAATTCTCTAAATTGAGTTAGTTTCTAGTTGGTCAATCGTCTGATATACATTGTCATATCCACCTGCCACATATCCAGTTATGCCATTTAATACCACTAAACGAATCCTCAAGCATTTTCGGCAGGAATCTCGCGCTGTCACTCCATATCGGGTCAATCAATGGTTTAAGTGGTTGTCTCCTGGTTTATCAATCAAACGCTGGTTGTTGATTAGTGCTAGTGGGGTGTGTTTTGTTGGTTTGGGTTTGGCAATTTGGATTAAGTTAACGCCAATTTTTTATGCAATTCAAATAGTTGAAGGGTTTCTAAATACAGTTACAACTATAGTACCTAGCTATATTAGCGGTCCATTAGTGCTGTTATTGGGTTTCTTGCTAATTTTATGGGGACAATCTCGGACGGTAGGTTCGATTACTGAAGTACTGCGGACGGATGGCGATGAGGAACTGATCGATCTGTTGTTAAACTATCGTCGCTTGAACCGAGGTCCAAAAATTGTGGTGGTTGGCGGTGGTACGGGACTATCAACACTATTACGGGGATTGAAGACATACAGTGCTAACATCACTGCTATTGTCACCGTAGCGGACGATGGCGGGTCGTCTGGAAGGTTGCGCCGTGAAATTGGCGTTTTACCCCCAGGAGATATTCGTAGCTGTTTGGCAGCTCTGGCATCAGAGGAAAAACTATTAACCGAACTATTTCAGTATCGCTTCAAAGCTGGAGACGGATTAGTCGGACACAGCTTTGGCAATTTATTCTTGACTGCTATGAGCGATATTACTGGGGATTTAGAACAGGCGATCGCTGCAAGTTCCAAAGTTCTCGCCGTCAGAGGTCAAGTTTTGCCAGCTACTTTAAGCGATATGCGTTTGTGGGCAGAATTAGCCGACGGTCGCCGGATTGAAGGTGAGTCTAATATCACTCACGCCAAAGGTAGTATTGTCCGACTCGGCTGCACTCCTACCAATCCTCCCGCCGTACCCAAGGCTTTGCAAGCGATTGAGGAAGCAGACTTTATCATCATCGGTCCTGGTAGTCTTTACACCAGTATCATTCCTAATTTGTTAGTACCAGAAATTGCGGCGGCGATCGCCAAGCGGTGTCAAAAGGGCAATCCTCCTATTCCCTGTATTTATGTTTGTAACATCATGACTCAGCCAGGAGAAACCCAAGCTTATTCTGTTGCAGATCACATTCGCGCGATCGATCGAGCTTGCGGCAGGCATTTATTTAGTGCTGTACTAGTACAAAAGCAATCTCCCTCTGAAACTAGCCTGATCCGCTACGCCCAAGAAAATTCTCATCCCGTGTTTCTCGATCGCGATGATGTGGCACAGTTGAAACGACGAATTATTCTCGCTAATGTCATGGATGAAGACGAACAAGGTTTGGTACGTCACGATCCGCAGCGTTTGGCAGGAGTGTTATTTCGCTGGTACAGCCGCGCTCATAAGATGAGAGGTTAGGGAAAGAATTTACAATTCATAATTCACAATTAAATTAAGTCACCTACCACTACCAACTACCAATTACCCATTACCCATTACCAATTACCACCAACAAATGACCAATGACAAAATTATACTTTCGTTAACAAATACAGAAGTAACGCGATCGCTCGGTGTTAATTTGGGGCGCTGTTTGCCAGCTGGCAGTACGATTTTGTTGGAGGGTGACTTAGGGAGCGGCAAAACAACTTTGGTACAGGGTATTGGTGCAGGTTTGGGGATTAGCGATCCGATCCAGAGTCCTACTTTTACGCTGATTAGCGAGTATTTAGAAGGTCGTATACCTTTATATCATTTCGATCTGTACCGTTTAGAACCAAAAGAAATTGCTGGATTACAGCCAGAAATTTATTGGGAAGGAATTGAGTTTCCACCTGGAATTGTGGCAATTGAATGGGCAGAAAAGTTAGATTACAAGCCGTTAGATTATTTAAGGATTCGACTGACACATCAAGGCGATCGCGAACGGATAGCTGAAATTTATTGGATTGGAAATTTTCAATTAAATTATGTCTTTACTACCTGAATTAATTGCTGTTGCCATCTTACAATTTCTGATAATTATTGCGCCTGGACCAGATTTTGTCGTTATTTGTCGCAATAGTTTAGTGTATTCACGTCGGGCTGGAATTTATTCTGCTCTTGGTTTAACATTGGGAATTTTAGTTCATGCTAGTTATTCTTTAATTGGTATTGGCTTTATTATCTCGCGCTCGATTGTTTTATTCTCCGTAATTAAGTATTTAGGTGCTGCTTATTTAATTTATCTTGGGTATAAGTCATTAATGACGAAACCAGAACGGAGATGGCAACAGCCGTCTAGACTAGAATTTAGTAGAGACATGGGCAAACTAGCAGCAGTTAGAATGGGTTTTATTAACAATATTCTCAACCCCAAAGTAACGTTATTCTTTTTAAGCTTGTTTACTCAGGTAATTAATCCTCACACGCCTCTACCTATCCAAATTTGGTATGGTTTGCAAATGGGAATTATGACTTTTACTTGGTATACCTCAGTAGCAATTATTATGTCTCACCCAATTTTAAAAGAAAAGTTAATTGCAGTTACTCACTATTTAGAAAAGGCAATGGGAGCAGTTTTAATTCCTTTGGGAATCAGAGTTGCTTTATCAGGGGCAGAGAAATAAATTATCGTCGCCATGACTGTTCGACTATAGTTCGATCGCAAATTTCATAACGCCCTTTACCAGCAGTTTTTGCTCGATACATGGTGATGTCAGCTTTGTGCAACAAGTCTTCCGGTCGTTCGTAACCCGTGAGATTAAAAGCAATACCAATACTGGCGCTAATGACGATCTCATGTCCGCCCAGGTGAAAAGGCAAATTCAATTCTCGTTGAATGCGATCGGCAATTTGTACGGCATCGTTGGCATTTTTGATATTTTCTAGTAAGAGCGTAAATTCGTCTCCCCCCAATCTAGCTATTAAGTCACCTGGACGCAGACAAATTTGCAGGCGATGCGAAATCGCGACGAGCAAGCGATCGCCAATTGAGTGTCCGAGGGTATCGTTCACCGATTTGAACCGATCCAAATCGACAAATAAAACAGCTAATAAGGAATATTCTTGTTTGGTGCGAGCGAGTGCGTTTTCTAACCGTTCCATGAATAAAGTCCGGTTAGCTAAACCCGTTAAGGGATCGTGTGAAGCTTGATGGACGAGTTTTTTCTCGGTGATGTGACACGCGAGAATTTCGGCGCGCAGTTGTTGATTGACTTCTGCGAGTTCTCCCGTCCGTTCGCGAATTTTATTTTCTACTTCGTCGTAGGCTGTTTGTAATGCTGTTTGCGATCGCTGTCGTTCCCAAGCTGCTAATGCTAGAGCAACTAAATTCGCGATCGAAGCTGTAAAGTTTTGTTCTTCAATTAACCAATGGCGCGATGTTTTTTTGTGACCGTGGCAGACAATACCCACAATTCTACCGTTCAAGTAAATTGGTGCATTTACCATCGCTCCAATCCCTAATTTCGTCAAAAAACGCTCTGACATTTTTTTGGTTTTGGGTTCGGTGCGTACATCTGTTGTTGCTAATGCCCGCTCTTGACGCAAGGCTTTAAAATAAGCAGGATAGTCTGACGCTTGCCACTCCATACCACTTTTATGTTCGGCAGTACTGCATTCATATAAATCCGCACACTGCAATTTCTTGCTCCCAGGACTGTACACCCACACGCTGGCATATTCCACCTCTAGCGTATTGGCTGCTGCCTCTGTAATTTCCTGCAAACGGGCGCTCAGGTCGCTATTTTCCGCCGTTTGTCGCTTGGCTAATTGAGTTAAAATTTTGCTGTATTTGTAATAGCGTTCTTCCCTGGCTCGCTGCTGATACTGAGAATCTGCTAAGGCTTGCAGCATGTGATTAATTGCCTCTGCCAAGCTCGATAGCTCGTCTTCATTGGCGATCATCGCATGGGAACCCACACTAAGGCTGCGGACATCGCTGCTGAGGCTGGAAAGTCGCGAAAATACTAATTGCTCTAGCAGTAGTAACACGATCGCGCTCACTACTAAACTCACCACTAGTAAGCATAGGAATAAGTAGCGAATGCTAGCTTTTCCTTGTCGGTAAATATCTCTGGGCATTTTGACGCTGACAATAACGGCAGGTTGCCCGTAAATATCTTGAATCAGAGTATATCCAGCAATAGTCTTTTCGTTAAGAGGACGCACCAAAACTTTTTGCTGCAATAGAGCAGTACGCGCTGCTTGAAGATCGGCAGGCAGACGATTATCGTTTAACGTGTATACGTTGAGATCGAGTTGAGTGCGTTCGGAGATGCGGGCGATCGCATCGCGGTTGAGATACTGACCGAGAATCAAGCTTCCTTGACTCGATCCGTTGCGATCTGTTTTGCGGATTGGGCTAACGGCAACTAATAGAGGAGTACGTTCTAGCAGAATTAATCCAGCAATTACATTTTTGTCGCTATGCTGTAGCAGTTGTTTGCTAACTAGATGTTGCTGAATATGACTGGCGACAGATAAGCATTTTTGACAAGCTGAATCGAAAAATTTACCGTAGATGATTTTGCCTGAAGCGTTGACAAAGACGGCGAAGCTTAACTTGGCTCCAGCGAAATCAATATTAATATTATTAAAGCTATTATTTAAATTATTACTTAAATTATTACTTGAATTGCGATCGATATAGGTCTGATTAGAGTTTTCAAAGAATACGTAAGTTTCATCCGATTTAGCCCAATTTATGGCAATCGGAGCGAGCTGCGAAATTTCTTCAGCAAAAGCTTTCTGTACTCGCTCAACGCGAGCGCGAGTCTCTTGCTGCTCTAACTGGATAAAGTCACCGAGTAAAACTGTAGACGAGGTAGTATAAAGAACTGCGATGATGCTAACTAGGGTGATTGCGACAATCGGCAGTATTTTTTGGCGTAGTCTCATGGGTTTGACTTTGCTAACCCTTAAACGCTTGAGTGAAGAAGTTGTCAAACCCCATAATTGCAGCACAACTAAAAAACAATTCAGCCCTACTCTCACTGCTAAAAACTTTAATTTAAATCAGCGATCGCCAGCTGCCAATCGAGGGGAAATCATCTTAAGTGGAAGACGACATCATTAGGAAATCATAAAGTTCCATCAAGCTACCACCGTAATTTTACTGATGTCATCACCTAGGTATATTGCCTATTTTCAATTTCTCCGTAGCTTCGCGGTATTACATTATTTGATGTGAACTTTAGAATTTATTAATATTTCTGAATGAGTAGTGAGTGGTGAGTAGTGAGTAGTGAGTAGTGAGTGGTGAGTAGTGAGTAGTGAGTAGTGAGTAGTGAGTCGATATAGAAACTAGCTACTAGCCACCAGCCACTTACGAATGACTAATGACCAAAAGTCACAGCTTGCCCTCTCACTTGAGTATTTAACTTGCCGCGATCGTAGACGATTTGACCGCCGACGATAGTGTAGGCAGACCAACCAGTTAAACTCCATCCTTCAAAAGGACTCCAGCCGCACTTAGTTTGCAATTCCTCTCGCTTGACGGGATGGTAAGTATTTAAATCGACGAGGACGAGATCGGCATCGTACCCAGGTGCGATCGCACCTTTATGGGGAATTTTGTAAGCTTTGGCTACAGCTGTAGACATCCAATGAGATACTTGGGCAACGGTACAACGTCCCTGCACTGCTTGCGTCAGCATTAACGGTAAAGATGTTTCCACCCCAGGCATACCAGAAGGAGTATTGGGGTACTGCTGGGCTTTCTCTTCTAGAGTATGGGGGGCGTGGTCTGTGGCGATAAAATCGATGATACCATCGCGTAAAGCTTGCCAGAGAACTTCATTATCGTGAGGCGATCGCAAGGGTGGATTCATCTGCGCCAAAGTACCGATTGTTTCGTAAGCACTGGTATTGAGTAACAAGTGCTGGGGCGTAACTTCTGCCGTCACCCAACTCGGCTTATCTTGGCGCAACAATTCAGCTTCTTCAGCTGTAGACATATGTAGGATATGCAGGCGACGTTGGTACTTTTTCGACAGTTTCAGTGCTAATTGCGTTGCTAAGAGGGCGGCTTGATTATCTTGAATTTGCGAGTGAATTGCCGGATCGTGAATGCCAGCAAATTCCTGCCGCCTTTGGTTAATGCGGGCTTGATCTTCAGCATGAACGGCGATTAAGCGGTTGCCTTGTGCAAAAATTGCTTCTAAATACGCTTCTCCATCTACCAACAAAGCCCCATGCATCGAACCCATAAAAATTTTGATGCCTGGGGTAGGATGAGCGGTGAGGAGATCGGGCAAGTTCTCTGCTGTTGCCCCGATAAAAAAGCCATAATTAACTAAGCACTTTTGAGCAGCTCGTTGTAGTTTGTCATCGAGTGCTTGTTGAGTTGTAGTCAACGGACGAGTATTAGGCATTTCTAAAAACGAAGTCACCCCACCCTTAGCGCAAGCACAGCTAGCGGTGAATAAATCCTCTTTATGTTCCAATCCTGGTTCGCGGAAGTGGACTTGCGGATCGATCGCTCCTGGCAACAAAGTTAAACCCGCAGCGTCAATTTCTGTGACTACTAAGTCGTCTGGAGTGGCAATATTAGGGGCAATTTCGACGATATGGCGATCGCGAGTCAGAAGATCTCCCAGAAGAAATTCTCCTGAAGGCAAAAGAATACGAGCGTGGCGAATGAGTAACATATAAGGGGCTGGGGGCTAGGGGCTAGGGGCTAGGGTAAGAAGAGGGGACGAGGAGGACAAGGGGAACAAGGAAGCAACTACCGCATTCCCAATTACCACTGATAACTGATAACTGATAACTGATAATAGAGAGAATACAATTTTTATAGATAGAGCGTCAGATTAACAAATAGCATTTTTCATTCAGTTACGTTTTTTACCTACTATCCCCTAAACAACAGATTTAGCATCTATGTCGCGAGTCCAAAATCAAGTGCCAGAGCAAAATTCTCCTCAAGACAATGAAGGTTCGTGGATTGGAGAGCTAGGAAGAACGATTATCTTGAGCGTGATTTTGGCTTTGGGTATTCGTACCTTTGTGGCTGAAGCCCGCTGGATTCCTTCAGAATCGATGGTTCCGACACTCCAAAAGTATGACAAGTTGATTGTCGATAAAGTTAGCTACCATTTTGTCGAGCCACAACGGGGAGATATTGTTGTATTTTCGCCTACCGAAACAATTAAAAAAGACAATCCCAATCTGAAGGACGCTTTTATCAAACGCATCGTGGGGCTGCCAGGGGATAAAGTAGAGGTTAAGGGAGAGCGGGTATATATCAACGATCGCCCATTGCAGGAAAAGTATATTGAAGCCCCACCACAGTACCAATACGGACCCGAAACAGTACCGCCAGATTCTTACTTAGTTTTGGGTGACAACCGTAATAATAGCTACGACAGCCGCTTTTGGGGATTTGTCCCCAGAGATAATATTATCGGTCGTGCCGTTGTCCGGTTTTGGCCCCCCAATCGCATTGGCGAACTGAATTGATCTTGTAGAGAAGTTGCATGTGTCTATTTGTAGAGACGTTACATGTAACGTCTCTACAGCCACATTTTGATAACGCGACCGTTGACTTGTTGCCCCAACCAAGGAGTATTGTGAGAGCGAGATTTTAAAGTTTGCTGCGTCAAAGTCCAGGTTTGTTGAGGATCGAAGAGAATGAATTCGGCTGGCTGGTTAGGAGCGATCGCATCAAGTCTCTGTTGCAAGCACTCAGCTGGACGGCTACTCAACGCTTGCCACAATTCTAGGGCAGAAAATTCTCCCGTGGCTACGAGATTTTGCCAGAGCAACGGTAAAGCGAGTTCTAAGCCAATTGTTCCAGCAGGCGCTTCGGCAAAGGCAACGGTTTTTTCTTCGTAGGTGTAGGGTGCGTGGTCGATCGCGATCGCGTCTATTACCCCCATCCGCACGCCCTGGCGTAAGGCTGCAACATCCTCTGGGTTGCCTAAAGGGGGTTCCACTCGTAAGGACGGTTCGTAGCTGCTCAAGGCTTTGGTATCGAGCAATAAATGCATCCAAGTCGTACTGGCGGTAATTGGTAAACCGCGTTCTTTTGCCGTTTGGATTAACTCAACGCTACGGGCAGTAGAAACCCGCATCAGATGAACGGGAGTACCAATCGCAGCAATTAATTCTAGCAAAGCAGCCAGGGCAGTTGTTTCCGCGATCGCGGGGTTTCCTGGTAAGCCATAGCGCATGGAGTAAGCACCTTCTCGTACTACTCCATTACCCGCTAAACCTCGGTTACAAGCCCATAACGCTACTGGTTTGCCCAAAGGTTTGAGGTATTCTAACATCCGCCGCAACAGCGCCCAATTTTCAATTGGTTGACCGTCAGCAAAGCCAACAATTCCCGCCGCTGCTAGTTCTGCCAATTCAGTCATTTGCTGTCCCTGAGCTCCAGTTGTGAGCGCACCCCAAAACTGGAGTTGGGGTAATTGGTAATTGGTAATTGGTAATTGGTAATTGGTAGTTGCTCCCTGCTCTCTGCTCCGTGCTTCCTGCTGAAACAGCTTAGACACCACCGCCAAGTTATCTACAGGTGGTACGGTATCGGGTAACAGATTGACTCGCGTGAAGCCGCCAGCAGCCGCCGCAGCTACAAGCGTTGTTAGCGTTTCCCGTTCTTCAAATCCTGGTTCTCCCGAATGGCTGTATAGATCTACCAATCCCGTGCCTAAAATTAAACCTTGACAATCTTTTACACGAGCATCGGCAGGGTAATCGGTAATTTGAGCAGAGATATCCGCGATCGCACCATTTACAATTAGCACGTTTATTCCCTGGCGATCGCTCCCCGTCACCGCGTCGATAACCCGTACTTGTCGCAGTAATTCACTACTCACTACTCACTCCTCCTGTACGGGCGGGTTCACCCAAAATCTCTTTTCGTAGCGAAGTCTTTTGGTCAACCCGCCCCTACAACTTTTCACTACTCACTACTCACTTACAACGCTCCAGATGCGGTCTTATCGAGTACGCCCCCGCCTAAATGGGTAGTGATATTCATCGCTTGTAGCACGGGTAAACCGTTTAAACCTTGAGGATAATCTATAACTGTCACGGCTCCGTTACCTTGGCGAAAATTCCAAAACTGAGCGGTAGATAAACCTAAAACGTGGCACAGCAAAACTTTGTTAGTAGCATCGTGCGCCACTACTATACCTGTTTGAGGACGATCTGCTACTGAAGCCAGCATTGTCTGCCAATCAACAACGCTGCGTTCCCACACTTGCTGTAAATTTTCTCCTTCTGGCATTTGTACCTCACCTGGTACTGTCCGCCATCGTTCTAATTCGCCTGGAAATGTCTGCTCGATTTCTGATTCTAATTTCCCTTCCCAAAGTCCGTGACCGATTTCTCTCAGCCCGTCGTATAACTTCAGTTGAACTTCGGGGTGATGTTGCAAAATAATTTCGGCTGTCTCTTTGGGACGCAGCATTGGGCTGCTGAAGGCAAAATCGAGTTTTACAGTTTTGAGAAATTCTGCTGCTTTACGGGCTTGTTCTCTGCCATTGTCATTGAGGGGAACGTCAATTTGCCCTTGAAATTTGGTCTGGCGGTTCCACTCGGTTTCGCCATGCCGAATTAGCAGGATTCTTTGTCCTCGATGGTTTGGTCGAAAGGATGGTAAAACATCTCTACCCAGGTGGGCGAGTTGATTCATTGATTCGAGCTGTACCGCACCTCCCTGATGTCCGCTTTCCGTTGGTGGGAAGGGGGGTTTGAAATTGAGGACGCTGATGCCGCAGTTGGACTGTTGGATGGAATGATAGCGGCTGGGAGAAATACCAATCGCGGTACTGAGGAGGGCGCGGTTAATGCCGTTGTGTCCGATAATCAGGATTGTTTCCCCAGCATGGCGAGAGAGGGTTTCTTGCCAAAATTGCCGTGCCTGTTCGTAGAGAGAGAGGACGGGAAAATGCTCTTTTGTGCCTTGAGGCGTTTGTATCTCCATTTTAAATTCGTGGGGAGACTCATGCCAGCAGTGGTAATCTGCGGGAAATTTCTCCTTGACTTCTTGGACTGTGAGTTTTTCCCACAAGGGTAAGTCAATTTCTAATAATTGTTCTGTGGCTGTTAGAGGTGTTGACGTGGCAAAACAGTTGTGAATAATTTCTGCTGTTTGTCTGGCGCGTTGCAGTGGGCTGGAGTAGACGGCGGCAAAGTTGAGATTGCTCAGAGCTGCACCGACTTTGAGGGCATCTTCACGCCCTTGTTGAGTTAAGACTGAAATATCGCTACGTCCTTGAATGCGGCGTTCGGCATTATAGCTGCTTTGTCCGTGGCGCACGATTACAACACGAGTGGTCATTCGATTTTAGATTTTAGATTTTAGATTTACGATTTGGGCTTTACATTTTTGTACTGACAATTTTGGTTGAACTTTTCCCTAGACGCGAAAAGCTTTCAGGATTGTAGACTGGCGATTAGTAGTTGGGTATTCCTGGACAGGAGCAGGCGATCGCTCTTGTAGGTCACTAATCCAAAATCTAAAATCCAAAATCCAAAATTTATTGCCAGGGTCATTTTAACTTGCCGCGATCGCCATCGCTAAGAGAAAAATTTTTCCCGCTTGCTGTTTCTTGCCATAATGCTCAAAAAGGGCGATCGCATTCAAGTGTGTGGCATGACAATTAAGCGGGTAGTTTTAAGTGCGTTGACAGTTTTAGTAGTCTTACTAGCTGGAGCATCTTTATGGCAAAGTTGGCAGCAACCTCAATTTCAAAGCCGTCTGGAGCTTTACGAAACTAATCTTCTCTTGCGTTCTGCCGAGTGGCAACCTCAAGATAGTACGGGTAAAGATTTGACTGCTGCGCGTAAAGCCGTATTGGGAGACAAACCGATAGAAACGGCAATTAAGCAATATCAGGAGGCTAAAACCTCAACCCAGAAGAATATTGAGAAAGCCAGAGCGCAACTCAAACAAACGCGATCTCTACCTGATGCGGCTCCAGTTCCTCCTCAACCAGAATCAGCTACTCCACCAGTTACGGAAACATCTCGTCCTAATCAAGAGAATACTCTACAGCGATCGCTGAGCCAATTAGAAAAACTCAACGCCGAACTCACCCTACGCCTAGGAATTTTACAAGCAGAGCAAGGGAAAGTGGAAGCGGCGATGAAGACTTGGGAAGGTTTGAAGGGACAAGGGGACAGAGGGGCAGAGGAGCAATTACCAATTACCAATTACCAATTACCAATTACCAACTCCCCAATAATTGAAACAGCTAACGCCCTCATCGGACTGTGGAGCAATCCGGCGCGGTTGTTGCCTGACGCACAGCAGTTGATTCAAACTAATTTAGATGGATGGTTTCGCGATCGCGCTTTGTTGCGTCTCTACCAACTTCAGCAACGGCAAGAGGCATTCCAACAGCTACAAGCGACACAACAAGAATTAGCCGAACGAGCAATTGTCAAGCTAGCCATTATTGGTAGCCTACCCTGGCTGGCTGGCGTGACTGGCTTGGGACTAATAATTTTTCTAGTAGCTCAGAGATTGACAAAAGGCAAAGAATCTGTAATAGCACGAAATGAAGATACAGTTTGGGCGACTCCTTGGACTGGGGAAATAGTTTGGCAGGTGTTTATTGTCGGCTTTTTCCTGATGGGACAAGTTCTAATTCCGCTAACACTTTCGTTTCTTGGTATCAAACCTGTAGGCGGACAAATTAGGCTTCAGGCTTTCTACGTTTTGGTTAATTACCTATTACTAGCTGGAGGAGGGTTGGGAGTTTTATATTTATCGATTAAATCGTTTTTTCCGCTTCCCGAAAATTGGTTTCGCTTTAACTGGCGGAGTAACTGGATATTATGGGGTTTGGGTGGATATTGCGTTGCTTTGCCTTTGGTATTGATTGTATCAATTATTAATCAACAATTATGGCAAGGGCAGGGGGGTAGTAATCCGCTATTATCTTTGGCACTGGAAGCACGAGATGGAGTAGCTTTGAGTATATTCTTTTTCACCGCTGCGATCGCCGCTCCTTTGTTTGAAGAATTTCTGTTTCGCGGTTTTCTGCTACCTTCTCTTACCAAATATATGTCTGTTGGGTGGGCAATTATTTTAAGTGCTTTCTTGTTTGCCTTAGCACACCTCAGTCTTTCAGAAATTTTACCTTTAATGACATTGGGAATAATTTTAGGGATAGTTTACACGCGATCGCGCAATCTTTTAGCTCCGATGTTGTTGCACAGTCTTTGGAATAGCGGGACGCTGGTAAGTCTGTATATTTTGGGTAGCGGTGCTACTTGATTGTTATATTTACGTTGGAAGAAATTGTAAAGAAACAAAATTTCGTGTTTGTCTAGGCTTTCTCCACTGGCAGCATAAACGCTAGAGTGAATAGGTACTGAGAGTTATTGCCACTCCCGCAGTCGTCTATGCAACTCGTCCCCAAAACTGAACTACAGCAAGCAGATAGTAGCGCGATCGCTACACCAACTGAAAGCATTACTCTGGATGTCCAGGGAATGAAATGTGCGGGTTGCGTTAAAACTGTAGAAAAACAACTGACTCAACATCCTGGCGTAATTTCAGCTTGCGTGAATTTGGTAACGGAAGTTGCAGTTGTCGAATGCGAATCGGGTGTAGTTGAACCAGCAGCTTTAGCTGAGAGATTGACGACGGCTGGGTTTGAGACACAAGCAAGGACGGCGGAAACAGCTAATATTGGCGAAGATATTGAACAGAAGCATCGCCAAAAAATGCGATCGGCACACAGACAGCTAATAGTAGCAGCTGTATTGCTCTTTCTCTCCAGTATCGGACATTTGAGCGAGTTAGGCGGACCAGACTTACCAATTTTGAGTAATATTTGGTTTCACTGCGGTTTAGCTACTGTCACTCTACTCGTACCAGCGCGAGAGATTTTGGTAGATGGGTGGCGGGGATTGCGGCATAACGCGCCAAATATGAATACCTTAGTAGGTTTAGGCGCACTGACGGCATATACGGCAAGTTTGATAGCCTTACTCTTTCCCCAACTGGGTTGGGAGTGCTTTTTTGACGAACCAGTGATGTTACTGGGCTTTATCTTACTAGGCAGGACATTAGAACAACAAGCTAGAGGACGCGCCGCTACCGCATTTAGAAATCTACTAGCACTACAACCCCAAGTGGCGCGGTTAATTCCCAACCCAGAAAAAGTCACGCCAAAGGGACAAAATACTAGTATTGAAATTCCTGCCGATCGCGTCCGTGTGGGAGAATGGTTGCAAGTCTTACCATCGGAAAAAATTCCCGTCGATGGAGAAATCGTCACCGGACAAACAACAGTAGATGAATCGATGCTGACTGGGGAATCGATTCCCGTATTAAAACAAATCGGAGATACAGTAGCAGCAGGAACGATAAATCAGTCGGGTGCGATCGCCGTCCGTGCTACTCGTACAGGTAAAGATACCACCCTATCTCAAATTGTCGCATTAGTAGAAGCAGCCCAAACCCGTAAAGCTCCCGTACAGAAATTAGTCGATACGGTAGCGGGTTACTTTACATATGGTGTTTTAACCGCAGCAGCTTTAACATTTACCTTTTGGTACTTTTTTGGCACTCACATTTGGTCTGATGTCTTAACTATAGGAGATTGGCATCACGCCGCACATCACTCCTTACATACTCAACATCTCGTCCATTACTACGCCACGCACCACGCACCACACACCACGCACTACTCCCCACTTCTACTCAGTTTAAAGCTAGCGATCGCCGTCATGGTTGTTGCTTGTCCTTGTGCCTTGGGACTTGCTACTCCCACAGCAATTTTAGTCGGTACGGGTATGGCAGCCGAACGGGGGTTATTAATTAAAGGTGGTGATGTCCTCGAACGGGTACATCAACTGAATACGGTGGTTTTCGACAAAACCGGAACCCTTACAACTGGGTGTCCCGAGGTGACGGATTGTATTTCTACTCCCCACTCCCCACTCCCCACTCCCCACTCCCTCATTCAACTAGCAGCAGCAGCGGAAAGCGGTTCGATTCATCCTCTGGCGACAGCTATTCAACAGGAAGCTAAACAGCAGGGGTTATCGATTCCAGAAGCTAGCGAGTTTCACACCGCACCAGGGTTGGGGGTAGCTGCTGTGGTAGAAGGAAAACAGGTATTACTGGGTAACGAAGAATGGTTGACTGGGCAGGGAATAGCTATTGATGTAGCAGCAAGAAACCAAGCGCAAACGCTAGCAAACGCAGGTAAAACAGTCGTTTACATCGCTTTAGCAGGGCAACTAACAGGTTTAATTGCTGTCATGGATACCCCCAGGCCAGAGGCAAAGAAAACTGTTGAGAGCTTGCAAAAAATGGGGCTGAGAGTAGTTATTTTAACCGGAGATCGGCTAGAAGTTGCAACTGCGATCGCTCAACAACTGAGCATTGCTCAAGTATTTGCCAACATCCGCCCCGATGGGAAAGCAGGAGTGATTCAGGCACTTCAAGAGGGGCAGAGGGACAGAGGGGCAGAGGGGCAGAGGAGACTAGGAGCAACTACCAACTATCAACTACCCATTATCGATCGCCCATTCCCCACTCACCATTCCCCACTCCCCACTCCCTCTGTCGTCGCCATGATTGGAGACGGAATCAACGACGCGCCAGCTTTAGCTCAAGCTGATGTAGGGATTGCCCTGCAAGCTGGGACGGATGTAGCGATGGAAACAGCTGGAATTGTACTGATGGGAGGAAAATTAACGGATGTCGTGGAAGCAATTCACCTCAGTCGAGCCACATTTAACAAAATTAGACAAAATCTGTTTTGGGCATTTGCATATAATGTTTGCGGAATTCCTATCGCAGCAGGTGTATTACTACCAATATCAGGATTCGTCCTTAGTCCTGCCGCAGCAGGGGCGCTCATGGCATTTAGCTCTGTGAGCGTTGTCACGAACTCATTGTTATTACGTCGTTTAAAAAATAGACTCGATCTCAACTAATCGAGGTTAAACTAGGTCAAGAATGATTACTCAAGAGTGTGGTTGAGTAATGGATAACTCAAAAGGTTACATATTCTAGAGAGTCAAAACCTACAATAAATCACAACCCGCTTTCAATGCCTTCACAACCCAATCAGAACCATCTACTCATTATAGAAGACGATCAGGGGCGCAAAGAGTTTGTTCTAGACGGTCCTGTTTATTCTATTGGTAGAGATTCCCGCTGCGATATTCGACTGTTTTCACAGTTTGTCTCTCGCCGCCATGCTACTTTAGTTCGATTGCCGCAGGAGGATGGTAGTTCCTTCTATCGAATTGTAGATGGCGATGCTAAGGGCAAGCCAAGTGCAAATGGATTGTTAATTAATGGTCGTAAGCTTCAGGTTCACGATCTTCAAGATGAGGATGAAGTTGTTTTTGGTCCGCGGGTACGGGCGATCTACTATCTCCTCAAACGCGATACCATTCCCTCAGCGCCACTAGATGAATATGACGTGACGCTGATTGGACCAAATATGATGCCAGATTTCGACGATTAGACCAGCGCGTGAAACTTCAAACTGTTACGAGATAGCCATGACTGGCATTACCATATCGAAATTAAATAGCTTAAATAGCTACAGTTTCTAGTAGCTGCCATTGACGATTATCCGCGATCGCCTGCTTGACTAAATTGAAGATTTGGGAGCAGTGATTGTCTACTTGAAGTGGCAGTTCTTCATTTTTTGCCACCAAATTCATTCGCGTTACCGATTCAGTCGTGGTAGATTTATCAATTAGAATTTCCACCTTAACTAATTTCGAGAACGAAACTTGACCTAGATGTTCTCGCGCCATTACATAATTGCTTCTATCGTATTGCACATCTAAATTGCAAGAGAGCAAAACTTCACTCAGCAATTGGCGCAAACGCTCCACATCAACTGCCATCGTCAACGAACACGTATAGCGAGCCATAATATACACCCCTCACTTGGATCGCGGTCGGTACTATAATAACCATGTCCAAAAAGTGAGTAGTGAGTAGTGAGTAGTGAGTAGTGAGTAAGAAGAAATTGTATTTATCTTCCTCCTGTCTCTTGTCTCCTGTCTTCACTGATAAATGATTTGAACTTACCAGGCAAACTGATTGTATTTGAAGGTGTCGAAGGCGGTGGCAAGACGACACAAATTAAAGCCGTGCAATCCTGGCTTCAGGATCTTTTAAACTCTGCAACTCCTAAGCGAGATGTTATTGTCACCAGAGAACCTGGGGGAACTCAGTTAGGGGCAAAGTTGCGCTCTTTGTTGCTGGAATACAGTGGTGAAGCACCTATCCTCAGTACCGCCGAATTGTTATTGTACGCCGCCGATCGCGCCCAGCATGTAGCAGAAATGCTGAAAGTAGCACTTGCCTCTGGCACAATTGTCTTATGCGATCGCTATACCGATTCTACCGTTGCCTATCAAGGTTACGGTCGCGGTTTAGATTTAAATTTAATTCATCAACTCAACGCGATCGCTACTGCTGGACTAGAAAGCGACTTGACAATCTGGTTAGATCTCGATGTGGAAGTTGGTTTATCTAGAACTAGAGGACGAGGAAGCAACGACCGGATCGAACAAGAAGCGATCGCTTTTCATCGTCGCGTCCAACAGGGATATTTCGAGTTATCGCGACAATATCCTCACCGCATCGTGCGAGTTGATGCTAGCTTGAGTGAAAGCGCAGTTCATCATCAAATTCAGACTATTTTGCGCCAACACTTAGCTGAATTATTGCCACAATGAATTCAACACGTAGACACAAACAAGATCGTGCTGTTGTAATTGGGGCAAGCATAGCGGGTATGCTTGCCGCACGGGTATTAGCAGAGTTTTATTCCACCGTCGCGATCGTCGATACAGATATACTACCCAGCGAACCTCAACCGAGGAAGGGCGTACCGCAATCAGTACAACCGCACGTTCTGTTTGCTAAAGGATACAGAATTTTAGCAGAATTTTTTCCTGGGATCGGTGCTGAACTGGCTGCTGCTGGCGCACTACCAATCGATTGGCTGCGAGAGTTTCATCTCTTTACATATGGTGGCTGGGGTGCTAACACTACAGATGCCTCAGATATTACTTCCTACACTTGCAGTCGTCCGTTGTTAGAGTCGGCAGTTAGACGACGCATTTTAGAAATTCCCAATATTGAAATTACTGCCAAACATCGCGCTACGGGATTGCTTTGCGATTCTGACAGCAATCGGATCGCGGGTATCCGCCTGCGTCCAGTGGGTGAAGGAACAGAAAGCGAACTAGCCGCTACGTTAATTATCGATGCCAGCGGTCGCCGTTCCCAAGCTCCGCAATGGCTGGAAAGTGCGGGATTTACTCCGCCACCTGAAACCGTCGTCAATCCGTTTCTCGGCTACGTAACGCGCCGCTACCGTGCCCCAGAAGGATTTGACGCAGACTGGAAGATCGTGTTAATTTCCCATTCGCCACCAAATAACACGAGATTGGGATATTTAGCCAGAATTGAGAAGGGAGAGTGGATCGCAACTTTAGGCGGCTACAGCAAAGATTTTCCTCCGTTAGACGATGAGGGCTTTTTAGCATTTGCCCGCAGTCTTCCCAGTCAGAGATTCTACGAGGCGATCGCATCTGCCGAACCTGTATCGCCTACCTACGCCCATCGCGCCACGGCAAACAGATTGTATCATTACGAAAAAGTTAAGCTACCGCAAGGTTTTATTGCTCTAGGCGATGCAGTTTGTGCTTTGTGTCCGATTTACGGACAAGGAATGACAGTCAGTGCTATGGGGGCGATCGCATTACGTGACTGGTTAAGGCAGAATGGCGATCGTTTAGATGCTTTCAATTTAAATACTTCAGAATTTCAACAGCGTCTAGCTAAAAACAACTCTCTGGCTTGGACTTTAGCCACTACTCAAGACGCAGGGTTTCCAGCAACCGAACACCGCCCAAAAATCACTTTAAATAAATCGTCAGCCAAGGTTGGCAAATTGATGCGCTGGTATAGTCACCAGTTAATTAAAGGTGCTAACTCTAATCCAGAACTACACGCTTTAGTGTTAGAAGTAGGACAAATGCTCAAATCGCCTCTTGCATTTTATCATCCTAGGACGCTATGGCAGGTTTTGAGGGGGAGTCGGGAGTAATGACCGCTCAACTCACCGGACAACAACAAGCAGTAGAATTACTCAATCGGGCGATCGCGCAGAATCGCATTGCGCCAGCATACCTGTTTGCCGGACCAGAGGGCGTGGGACGGTGCATAGCAGCTAAATATTTTGTCGAACAATTATTCTGCTCTCAAGTCTCAAGCTCTAAGCAACAACAAGTTCGCCATCGCTTACAATTGGGCAATCATCCCGATCTATTGTGGGTCAAACCTCCCGTACCGGAAGAAAAACGCAAAGCAGCCCCAGTTATCCGCATCGAACAAATTCGCCAAATCGAGCAGTTTCTCAGCCGTCCGCCACTAGAAGCACCCCGCGCTGTGGTAGTTATCGAAACAGCTCAAGCGATGACAGAAGCAGCGGCAAATGCTTTGTTAAAAACCTTAGAAGAACCAGGACAGGCAACAATTGTCTTAATTGCTCCTTCTGCTGCTGCTCTGTTGCCAACACTAGTATCGAGGTGTCAACGCATTCCCTTCTATCGCTTGGACTCCCAATCTTTAGCTCAAGTACTACAACAGGTTGGCTACACCCAAATTTTAACCCAACCGCCAATTTTGGCACTAGCTCAGGGAAGTCCAGGGGAAGCGATCGCGGCTTGGCAAAAGTTAGAAGCAATTCCAGCTGAATTATTGGAAAAACTGCAGCAAATTCCTAAATCTTGTCACGAGGCTTTAGATTTAGCCCGCCAAATTGATAAGACTCTAGATTTAGAAGCTCAGCTTTGGCTAGTAGACTATCTTCAGTATTGTTACTGGCAAAATTTTTTGTCTGATGAAATACAGCACTTTCCCTTGGAAAAATTGGAGACAACTCGGCGTTACTTACTCGGCTATGCCCAACCTCGGCTCGTTTGGGAAGTGACATTATTGGGTTTAACAGATGTAGAGATGTTGCCTGGAATGCCTTTATCTCTCTAAATCGACCTTTAGACAGTTGCTAATTTTGCTAACGGCAAAACTAGTAGAGTTGGCAATGCCCACTTTACTGCCATAAATGCGATCGCAATTGTTAAGAGTTACGAAAATTGCACTCTACTTTTGCCAAATTTATGATTAATTTGCCAGCAAGTGGATCTTTTTGCCAAAATTGCAATGAAAGAAAAATCTTTAGAAAGAGGTGTCGATGGTTTTCTGATTTTGCTGTTGCCGATAGCATTTGCGATCGTCATCTTCTTTACAACTTGGCCCTTTCTGCTAGGGCTAGCAATCTTTAGCTTCGGTTACAAAGCATGGCAGTACTATCAATGGCAACAATGGAGTCGGCAAGTTAACCCTATCTTTTTGCAAGTCATTCAGGCTAACCAAGGTCGGATCGCGCCATTAGATTTAGCACTCAAGGCAAACTTGTCTGCTGCTACAGCTAAATATTATTTGGATAGTAAGGCAGCAGAATTTGGCGCTCAAAAGCAGGAGTACAAAGATCTGGGGACAGTTTACTACTTTATTACCTCCAGTACCTTAGGCAGTATGTTGGACAAGAGCGAACCGCCGAAGGAACTGGAACCAGCAAAGGCAAAAGCTCAAAATGTTCAGCAAATTGCCCCGCAATCGGTCGAGAAAACCGAGCCGAACGTATTGGCAAGCGTGTCGGCTTTTGCTCCCAATCCTAATGCTCCAGAAAGCAATACTTCAGAAAGCTATCTCCCAGAAAGTACGGCATCCGTACCATCATCATCGCAGTCAGAAAATACCGCAATAGCTACCGAACAGCTAATATCCCAACAAACTCAATCCTTACCCCAAACCTTAATCCAGTCAGAACTGGCGAAGCGGTTGAACGTCTATTCCAGCACTGTCTACAAGCGGCGAGACGATCCAGATTTTCCTGAGTGGACTCGCAGCCGCGACCCTGAAGGAATTGCCTGGGGATTCTCGGCTGAAACTAAGGAGTTTTATAGAATTAGTGAGTAGTGAGTAGTGAGTAGTGAGTAGTGGGTAGTGAGTAGTGTAATTGTTAGAATTTTTGACTTTTGCCTTGTAACTTTTGACTTCCCATTACCTATTACCTATTACCATTCCTCTAGCGTCAGAAATACAATTTAATTCGTGTTGTGCCAATTTTTGCAGCAATCCCGCCAGGATGCGGTTGACCATGCCAATTCCTTCGTAGATCCAGCTGGTGTAAACTTGAATCAGGCTAGCACCAGCAACGATTTTTTCCCAGGCATCGTCAGCCGTAAAAATTCCGCCGACACCGATAATTGGCAACTGTCCTTGAGTTTGTTGGTAAATAAATCGGATAATTTCTGTAGAGCGATCGCGTACGGGCAAGCCACTGATCCCTCCCGCTTCTTCAGTAATTGGCTTCCCAGTTTTCGCAATTATTTGCGTTTTCAATCCATCGCGGCGGATTGTAGTATTAGTAGCAATAATTCCCGCTAGTTGGTAGGTTTTGGCAATTTCGAGAATGTCAGCGATCGCTTCCCACTCTAGATCGGGAGCAATTTTCACTAACATCGGTTTTTGTCCCTGATTTTCCTGTTGTAGGGCATCTAAGATTAAACTTAACTGAGTGGCATCTTGGAGCGATCGCAACCCTGGAGTATTTGGAGATGAAACATTTACCACAAAATAGTCACCCCAAGCTTTCAAAGCGCGAAAACTGCCCAGATAATCGGCTGCGGCTGCTTCTAAGGGCGTAATTTTCGATTTGCCTAAATTAATGCCCAAAGGTATCGATCGCAGTGTATGAGAATGATTTTCCTCAGCTAGCCGTTGTGCCATCACTGCCGCACCATGATTATTAAAACCCATGCGATTGAGAACGGCAAAGTCTTGCGGTAAGCGAAATAAACGCGGACGAGGATTTCCTGGTTGAGGGTGAAACGTCACCGTTCCCAGTTCGGCGAAACCAAAACCAAAATTCGACCAAATATGAGCCGCCACCCCATCTTTATCAAACCCAGCTGCCAAACCTAAAGGATTGGGAAAATCGATTCCCCAGAGTTGCTGTTGCAATCGCCGATCTAGCAAACTTGTAGATTTTTGCAGTTGTCCTAGAATCTGTTTAGCTACAGGACGAGCGCGATTTCGATCTAGCCAATCTAAAGAGTGCATGACGCGATCGTGCATCCACTCAGGATCGGCTTTTAAGCCATTAAATAGCAACGGTCTAATTGCAGATTTATAAATATCCACTTGATGAGGGGCTAGGGGCTAGAGGCTAGGGGCTAGAGAAAGAGGTCACTGTCCGCAGCCTCTCTCTACCGTCCAATGGCGATCGCTCGATTGATAAATCTTTACACCTGGGATTTCGGCTTGAGCAACGAGCTGTCCGACCTCATCAATTGTAAAAGCTGCGTAGAGAGAATCGCGAAATAAATCTTTCTGGCGATCGCTATACTCCGTTCCGATGCCCTCAACCGATCGATCTATTGTTGCCGCATCAGCAGGGCGAATCAAATCTCGAATACAGATGGCTCCTTGGGGATGTAACACTCGTTTGAGTTCTAGTAAAAAGGGTAGGGGGTTGGGCAGATGATGGATGAGGCTATTAGAAATCACCATGTCAAATTGTCCATTAGGGTAGAGTAGCTGCTTAGCATCTACGAGTTCCAAGCTAATTCGATCTTGTAAGCCTGCGGCTGTGACGTTCTGGAAACCTATTTTCAACATATTTTCTGCTAAGTCAATTCCCCATATTTGCCATTGAGGGCGCATTTGACTTAAAATGATCGGAATTCGAGCTGTACCAGTTCCAGCATCGAGAACTTTGGCTATTTCTAAAGAACATAATTGGCTAGCTGTCTGGGCAAAAGCAGTGTTGACTTCTAAAAAATCCATAGCATCGTAATCAACTGCTTCTTCCCAGGAGTCCATCACTTCCGGTTCTAAAACTCTTAGTAATTTGTCATTGGTCATTGGTCATTTGTCATTGGTGGTTGGTAATTGGTAGTTGGCAATAGTAAAGGTTGAGGATGCCAATATTTTCTAGCGATCGCCATGCGCTAATATTATCTTTGATGTTTAAGTCATAGTAAAATTTTTAGTTCATACCATAGGTAGATACAAAAACTGTATAAATATTATCAGTATTATCAATCGACCGATAAACTAATTTTTTGGCAAGAATTTTAGGAGAGTCACGAATCAAGTCCTTCATCCTTAAATCTTTACTCTCACCCCCCCAAGCAAGGTAAGTAAATCCGTACTCAAGAGGGAGGATTTCTGCCATACAAATCTGAGCTAAGGTCGATACAATCGAGATGCGCTTTGAGTAATGCTGTTGCTATACAAAATCAAAATTGATAACAGCATTACAAGGATAAAACTATATGCAGAATCAGTTCAGAACAGTTGCACTGCTAGGTTTATTAAGCGGTTTATTAATTGCAATTAGCTACTGGATTATTGGTGGAAGTGCTGGTGTATTAATTGGTATTGCCTTTGCTGCAATTACCAACTTAGTCTCTTGGTATCAATCAGATAAGATTGCGTTGGCAGCATATCGCGCTCGACCAATTAGCCCTCAGCAAGCACCAGGGCTATATCAAATGGTACAACGATTGTGCGATCGCGCTCGATTACCCATGCCTGCCTTGTATGTCATTCCCTCAAATGCAGCCAATGCTTTTGCGACAGGACGCGATCCCGAACATGCTGCTGTTGCGGTGACGCAAGGAATTTTAGAATTACTGCCAGAAGAAGAATTAGAAGGTGTCATCGCCCATGAACTTACGCACGTAGCGAATCGAGATACCTTAACCCAAGCAGTTGCAGCCACGATCGCCGGAGCAATTTCTTTCCTAGCACAAATGGCTAGCTACGGGATGTGGTTCTCTACACCCTCATCCAGAGATCGTCGTGGTGGTGTGAATCCGATTGGACTGCTGCTAACAGTTATACTTGCCCCACTGGCGGCAACAATTATTCAACTTGCTATTTCGCGGACGCGCGAATTTTCTGCTGATGCAGGTGCGGCGCGGATGACGGGAAATCCTCGTGGTTTAGCTAGGGCGTTGCAGAGGTTAGAAAGTGCCGCTAAACAATTACCAATGGCTGGGAATCCTGCCTTTGAACCGCTATTAATTGTTAATGCTTTTTCCGGACAGTTTATGAGCGGATTGTTTTCCAGCCACCCTCCAACAGAAGCACGGATCGAGCAGCTTTTAAAGTTGGAAAGAGAATTACCGCAACAGTCACCTGATTTTTCTTTCAATCAATAGATTGCAAAATAAACTGAAAATTTACTAGTTATTTATTTTCGAGTGAGGAAATAGGAACATGAGTGCCGAAAATAACAATTCACCAAATGCATCTGCTGTCAAGATTGAAATTACTTCCCAAGACACACCAATGGAGGCGAACAACATGGAAGATGATGCGGTAAGAATCGAAATTATTCCCCAAAATAGTAATGCCCTTGTTGACGAACAAATGGCTGGGGAGAGCGATGAAATCAAAAATGAAACCAAAGCCTTAATTGAAGCAATCAGAACCCGCGCTCAAGCAGAGGCTCAGTCTGCTGGTTCCCTTACCCGCGAAACCTATCTAAACGCGGTACGCAGGGCGCGGGAGTTTGTAGAAGAAAACCAACCCCTGATCGAACGAGATCGCCTGGAAAATTCCTACGAACACCTCAAACAGGAAGCTGAGAAAAACTGGGAAACGATCGCGAAAGAAATACACGAATTTGGCGATCGCCTTGCCGATGCAGCTAAAGCTGCCTGGGATGCTTTCACTGCACCCCGTAGTTCCTAACTAAAGCGCGCGATCGCTTACAGATCACGGTTAAGGGCGCACATCTGTGCGCCCTTTAATGTTGAACGTCGAACGCATATACCAACGCTAGAGTAAAAATTGTCATCTCAAATTTATTTTTCGCCGATCGCCATCCTACTAAAGTTAGATCTGTTAAAAGAATTTCTGAAAAAGTTTTTTCAAAATTGAATAGGAGCCAGAAGTCAGGAGTCAGGAGTCAGGAGAATATGAGTATGTGATTCTGATCCGACAACATATTGGTAAGCGGGCGGTGCGGGAAGCGAGGCGAGCGCATAAAGCCGCGTGCCACCAAAACAAAAGCATTTGGCGAGACTGCTTATACCCGCGGCTGCCAGTAGCCACATCAAAAGTAGTCCCACGCGACTCCTGACTCCTGACTCCTGACTCCTTCTTCGATAACTTGTGAGTTTATTGAGCCAAACTGGGCAAAATTCTGAATAGAAAGACTAGTTCGATATATGCTCAGGAATTCTCTACAACCGATGAACAGAGGGACGATTATTTGCGTTGATGACGAACGCACTATATTACACGACTTGCGCGACTGCTTGAGTCAAGTTGCTGCTGATTACGCGATCGAGCTAGCAGACAGCGGGATGGCAGCCTTGAGTTTGATTGCCGAACTGACCCAAAATAAAGTTGAAGTTCCTCTAATTATCTGCGATCGCGCTATGCCTGAAATGGATGGAGCGACACTCCTGAGTCAATTGCACGGACAATTTCCCAAAACGCAGAAAATTCTGATTACCGAACTAACTGGGCTGAATGATGCGATCCAAACGGTCGATCGTGCCAACCTTTATCGCTACATTACCAAACCTTGGGACGAGACAGACTTAGGTTTAACCGTGCGCGAAGCACTACGAAGTTACGAGCAAGCTAAACAACTGGCAGAACAAAAGCAGACATTGAAACAAATGCATCTGGAACTCCAGCGCGAGATCGCCAACCGCCGCCGTGCTGAAGCCCTCTTAGTCTATGATGCCCTCCACGATGCCTTGACAGGTTTGCCTAATCGCACGTTGTTAGTAGAACGGATCGAACAGGCAATTAGAATGGCACGACACGACCCAGCATATCAATTTGCCGTATTATTTATCGACCTCGATCGCTTCAAAATTGTTAACGACAGCTTAGGTCATACTGTAGGTGACGAACTGCTCGTAGCAATCTCAACTCGCTTTCGCAATTGCCTTCGCAATACCGATATCGTTGCCCGACTGGGAGGCGATGAATTCACCGTCTTGCTAGAAAATATTCAAGATGCTAATGACGCAGTACAAGTAGCGCAGCGCATCCTAGAAAGCCTCTGCACGCCATTCAATTTAAAAGGACATCTACTTTCTTCTAGCGCCAGCATTGGCATTGTTGTGGGTTCTACCATCTATGAAAATGCTGCTGATTTGCTGCGAGATGCCGATTTAGCCATGTACCATGCTAAGGAAACGGGTAGATCCTGTTACGCCCTTTTCGATCGCGAATTGTACGTTCAAACCCTTAAATTACTGCAAATTCAGAGCGATTTACGTCAAGCTCTAGAGCGCAAAGAGTTTGTCTTGCACTACCAACCAATCGTTTCCCTGAGTACGGAGAAGCTGATTGGTTTTGAGGCTTTGGTACGTTGGCAACACCCTCAGCAAGGTTTTATCTCGCCTGCGGAATTTATTCCTACTGCTGAAGAAACGGGGTTCATTATCTTCTTAGGAGAGTGGGTGCTGCGGGAAGCCTGTCGTCAAATGCGCCATTGGCAACAGCAATTTTCCCTGCATTCACCTTTAACCATTAGCGTAAATATCTCTGGTAAACAGTTTTCCCAAGTTAATTTCGTGCAACAAGTAGAACAAATTTTGCTGGAGACTGGTTTTGATGCCCAGTTACTCAAACTAGAGATTACCGAAAGCGTACTCATGGAGAATGCTCAGTCTTCAGCCACTATGCTCAGTCAATTACAAGCTTTAGGCATTCGGTTATCCATTGATGATTTCGGTACGGGTTACTCATCTTTAAGTTATTTACATCGCCTACGTCTCGATACACTAAAAATCGATCGCTCTTTCGTGCGCGATGTCGATCTCAGTGTGGAAAAAATTGAAATTATTCGTACAATCATCGCCTTGGCATGGAACTTAGGTATGGATGTCGTCGCCGAAGGAATAGAGACGAAAAAGCAACTATTCCAACTGCGATCGCTCAAATGCGAATACGGGCAAGGCTATCTATTTTCCAAACCCTTAAACTGCGAACAAATCGGAACTTTACTTGCCCAAGATCTGCCACTACGTTACTAGGAATCAGTTATCAGTTATCAGTTGTCAGTTATCAGTGTACAGACGTTACATTAACGTCTGTACAAAGTTATCAGTTATCAGTTACCAGTTAACTAACGATCTCCGATCGCACACCACTCACTACTCACTACTCACTCCTTTAAGATACTGTTTGTATTTTTGCAAAATAGAATTACTATATTTGGCAACAGAGGGATAGCGATGTAAATTGCCGTCTGTTCCTTTGTACCATTGAGTTGTTTTAGAGTCATGTAAATCGGGGTTGCCACTGTACCAATGGCTGGCGACTTTTAAGACAGCTAACTCTTCATCGCCATTGCTTTCTATTAAAGCGTCTTGCCAATACTGCTCTAGTTTGTAATTAATAATTTGTTTTTGAGCTGTGGGATTGCTCCGAAACTCATCCACGGATAAGCGATAGCCGAGAGCTTCTTTACTCCAAGCAGCGACATTAGCAGGCATAACTTGTGCTAATCCTAGTGCTTGAGAATGGGGATTGAGAGATTTATGGTTATTCGTACTTTCTTGACTAATAATAGCTCGGCTGAGGGCATCTACTGGAGAAACAGGAGTTGATGCTGGCTGAGATCGGGAAGGACTCGCTTGAGAAAACTGAGTTTGTAGAGGTAACAGCCATCGGGATAAACATAGGCTGACAATAACTGTAGGTACTAAAATAAATAGCTTATTCCAGCGATCGCGCCTCAATCGTCTTTTGCGGCGACGAGATCGATGCACTGGCTTATTCTGTACGGGAATTGGTCGATCGACAAGCGATCGCTGCTGGCGCTGCGAATGAGTTTCTAACCGTCTTTGGCGATCGACTCCCTGTTCGGTAGCCAACTCCAAAAGAATTTTTTGATGCCTCATTATCTAAAAAACGCGATAAACCAACACGAAAAAGGGATTATAGAGGAAATAGATTTGTTTTCATAGTTTTACAGGTTCACTGTAGACGGTTTTTTAGTGGAAGTCCAACGCGAAAAGCCAAGGCATGATACCACGCCTTGGCTGCAATTCATCTGTGACTTAACCCTGACTTAGCTCTTTGACCAACTCCCGAAAGAGCATGGCGGCTGCCTTAGAACAAACACGCGATCGCGCTAACTTGACGGGGCGAGTTTTCTTCTCAGCATCGAGCAATTCACCTAATTGTTTGCCCAAGTGACTTTTAACTCTTGTGCGTTTTGGTTCGACGCGGGTAAAAATCCATTGCCACAATGCCATGCGGCACAAAGAAGAACCCGCCTTCTTGCTACTGTGCTTGTCTCCCGAATCCTCGCGCGTGGGGGCGACTCCCAAGGCTTTCTGAAACCGTCGCCGCGATAAATGGCGCTTGGTCGGTTGCCCCGATACTTTACCGACGCGGATCTTGACTTCGGGCTGCCCGCCCTTGAAATAATTCTCCAACGGGTAGATTTGGGAGAGGAGTAGTGCTTCGACTCGTTCGCCGAAACCGAATTGTGCGAATACCTTGCGGTATTGAGTGAAGCGCAAGTCTTTCATGAGATGACGCATTTGCAATTCTAGAACCCGCTCCCGTCGTTGCAATTCACAAATTGCCTTGGCACTATTACGGGTTTCCGGTTGCAATCCCAATCCCACGCTCTTATCGTAGAGATTGTCGTACCGTATAGCCTTTCTTTCTCCCGCCAGCCAGCTCCAAAACAGAGGGGCATTCAGTTTGATGGCAGCGACTTCGGGGAACTGCCAAGCCAAATCCTGACGGACGCGATTGACTATAGGAT